>Ga0182738_1000462_pt1 | contig 57554 bp, 44 predicted proteins | sample eDN5th30CBELigMG_FD_128876 | JGI IMG/M metagenome (GOLD analysis project Ga0182738, IMG submission 128876) | Enriched Miracle-Growth compost microbial communities from Emeryville, California, USA - eDNA 5th pass 30_C BE-Lig MG (version 2)... ... | reverse complement strand
CTGGGGCGCCAAAAAAGCGATCATTGACGAATGAGGACGAATTCGCAGCCTGAAGCGAACGGGAACAACGAAGCGTCATGGCCCCAGTCATACGGATTTCCATTTGAAACAGCGCAGGGCCGCCATTCGATATCCACGTGTTTCCTGTGACAAAAAGTCATACCTCCACGTCACTTCCTGTTGAAATCCGCAAAAGGTGCCGGATTCCCGTGACCAGGCTGTCTCTGCTGTCTGGCAAGATCGTGTCGCCCAGAACTGGGGCCAGGAACGTCGAATCTTTATGGACATCAAGTCCCGCGCCCCAGCCACCCTGCCGCCACACAGAGCGGTGCCATGCAATTTTGACCTCACCCCGGGCATCCGGCCGAATGAGCTGGGTCTTGAAGACCTACGTCACTGCCCAATCGACGGAACCGACATCACTCTCAGCGGCCATCTCACTTTCACCAGGGCAGGGGAGTGCATACGATTCTGTCTGGATGAACCTGGAGGACGGTGAAACGAACGATCCCCGGTGAAACCGGCCTCGCAGGACCGATTCTGAACTTCTCTCTCGACGAAGCAGGCAGCAGACATGATTTCAGCCGGGGCGACCCTGTTGGCCTTGGCACTGGGATTGAGAATCGTGCTGCGGCGCTGTCCGCCTGCCTCCCAGGGACTGCTCGCCGGAACATTGCCGATTCTCTGGATCACTCTGTGCGCGCTGGCCGGAGTGCTCAGTACACTGGCAGGGCTGCCTCCACGGATCACGCTGGCCATCGCGATCGGTGTCCTGTTCATTCTGGCCTGTCTGCCCCAAAAAGAGACGTGGCATTTTCGCTGGCCGGACCGGACTGAACTCCCTGCGGTTCTGGGCATCGGGTGCGCGCTGGGCTTTGCTTTCTTCGTCTGCCGGCAGGCTCAAGAGCTCGAGCCCTGGGGAAGCTGGGACACCATGTTTACCTGGGTCTTGCGGGCCCGCTTTCTGGATTGTGGCAGCGAGGCCTGGGTGAACACCTTTTCGAACGATCTGGCGCTGCTGCATCCGGATTATCCTCCGCTGCTGGCCTGGGCCTTACTGGCGATGTGGCAGCTGGATGGAACGCAGACACAGTCGGCAATTGCCTGGCTGTGCTTTCCTGTCGGAGTCGGGTTTGGCGTTCTCGTCTGGAACTGGCAACCAGCGGACCCCGGATCGGCGCGACGCCGGCTTACGCTGGTCGCGGCCATGCTTCTGGGCACTCCCCTTCTCTGGAAGCTCGCGGCCAGCCGGCTCTCCGATTTCATTCTCTCCGCGGTGATTCTGGCTTCCGGAGCATGGTGGCAGGCCGGGTCGCGCCCGACAGCCGGGAAATATCACTGGCTGATCGTCGGCTTTCTTGTCGGGCTGGCGGGACTGGTCAAAAACGAAGGCGCGCTCTGGGGACTGGCCGTCTGCATGGCATTGACCTGGGCACTTCTGCGAGGCCGACTCAATCTGTCCCGGGCGCAACTGCGGAATCTGGGGCTGGGCGCGGCGCTGCCGGTTATCGCACTGATTCTGTTCAAGCTGATATTGGCCCCGCCGAGCGATCTGGTTGCGCCGCAGCGTACCTTCGAGATCGGAGAAATCGTGCAGCCGGGAACCATGATCAATCCCACCCCGCTGCTGCTGCGTGTGGATCAGATGACGCTGCCGCTGTGGCATGTGCTGATCTGGCGGTCTGTCTGGAACGTGCTGTGCCATCTGACGGACTGGGGTGGCACCCTGTGGCTGGGCTGCGGACTGTGCCTGTCCCGGTTGATTCGCAGGCAGCCGTTCTCACCGCTGTGCCTGGCCGTGCTCCTGCAACTGGCCGGATATTATCTTGTCTATCTGCTCACGCCGTATCATCCGTACTGGCACCTTTCCACATCATTGAGCCGCATTCTGGTGCATATTGTGCCGGTCGCAGTCTGCCTGCTCGCGTGGCCGCTTTTGTCCTTCCCTGAACACACTCGGCAGGCAGGGCAACGGCTGCAGGAATGGCGCCCCTGGGGGGCCGCGCTGATGCTGGGGAGTCTGGCCGGCTGGAACTGGTCTCAGCTTTCAGCCGGAGACTGGGCACTGGGAGAACAGCCCCGGCCCGACCTGCAGCAGCTGTCGGAGATTGAATTTCCGCAGGTCACGGTAGCCAGTTATGTGACAGACCGGCTGGGAATTCGAGATGTCTATGCCACGCAGTTTGAGGCCGTGCCGACGATTCTGGTGATCGATCGCCGGGAACAGATCCTGCTGGCCCGGTTTGCGACAGAACAGGCCCTGCAGGCCTACTGCCGGGAGCAGCACTGGACGCTGGAACGTCATGTCGGGGGGCTCGGCTGGGCCCGCGACGCCGGCGGAGAAGGGCTGCCGCAACCGGTGGTCGTTCCCAGACTGCAATGAGTTCCGTGCCCGTTCCCCGAAAAAACATTCTTTCAGAACTCAGGCCGATCCCACCTGCACCGTCAGCATGGAGATGGAACCTCCGTCCACTCCTTCGATCGGAAAGCCGATCTGTTCCCCTGGCCGGCTGGCTCCGACGACATACAGCAACGGCAGGAAATGATCAGGCGTCGGAATGGAAAGCTGGGCATCGCGCCCCAGTTTTTCATACTGGATCAGCGGATCGAACTCGCCGGCCTGCAGCATCTGCCGGGCTTCCGATTCGAATCGCACGGCCCAGTCATACGGTTCAGGCATGTGCCGTCCCCAGGCATAAGTATGCAGATTGTGAACCAGATTCCCGCTGCCGATAATCAGAATACCTTCATCACGCAACGGAGCCAGACGTCTTCCGATTTCGAAATGAAACTGCGAGCTTTGCGCTTCATTGATGCTCAGCTGCACGACCGGAATCTCCGCAGCCGGATAGATATGCCGCAGCACCGACCATGTTCCATGATCCAGTCCCCAGGAGTGATCAGAGTTCACCGGCGTCGGAGCCAGCAACTGCTGAACCCGGCGTGCCAGGGCCGGATCGCCCGGAGCCGGATATTGAACTTCGTAAAGCTCCCGGGGGAATCCGCCAAAATCATGAATGGTCCGGGGCGATGTGCTGACGGTCACCCCTGTCCCCGGCACAAACCAATGGGCCGAGATCGCCAGAATGGCCCGGGGGCGGGCGATCTGTTCTCCCAGGCGCGTCCAGCCGGCAGTAAAGCGGTTCTGCTGAATCGCATTCAAAGGATTCCCATGCCCCACGAACAAGGCAGGCTGCGTCTCAGCCATCACGACCTCCGTTCTTCCATTCAATCAATGGCAGATCAATCCATCTCCGGCCAATGAATATGCCAGGCAGCACCGACCAGTAACGCAGGGGATATCAAGTTCGGCGAATTTCCGGAGGGTGATCTCACGAGAGCCAACTCAAACAGGTTTTCGCTCGAACGCAGACGCAGCACGAACACACCAGCCCATGCGGTTTCAGTAAAGAGAGACGGTAAGTGCCCCGGGTCGCGGTGTGTGTGCGATCAAACAGGCATTCCCCGCAGATCGATGCCTGCAGGCAGCCGGTCCGCTTCCCCGGTCAGCTGCCCCAGTGAATCTGCTCATACATTTTCAGCAGTTTTTCTCCCCGGGCCGGATGAAGCTGCTGCACATGGGCAATCCGTCCCCGCAGATGCCCGGAAAAGTTGGGATGCTTCCCGCGATTTTGTGATTCCGGACCATGCCGGCAGGCATTGTGCAGAATCGCCTTGAGCTCATCATAATCCGCGCGGGAGACATTCAGCTTCTCATTCACGACCACGCCAGTCACCGTCTGACGCTGTGAATCGCGAATCACCCGGCACTTCTGATAATTCACCGAAAACCGCTCGGACCGGATGATCTTCCGGACCAGCGGGATGAACTCGCGGAGCGCCGGCACAAGATAGCCACTGCCGGAAAAGGTCAGATCATCCGCATAACGGGTGTATTCCAGTTCATAAGCCCGGGCCAGCCCGCTGAGTCGCACATCCAGCCCAAACGCCGACAGATTCGCCAGTGCCGGGGACGTCGGAGCTCCCTGTGGAAGATGCCGCGACCGGAAACGGGTCATTTCCCAGGATTGGGCCGGCGACTTCAGCCCCCAGGGAACAGCCGACGTGGTCAGTCGGGCCAGCCAGATGGCCACTTCCCGGCTGTAGCCGACGCTGCGGAAAATCGCGACCACCCGGGCATAACGCACGGTGGCATAAAAATCGCGCAGGTCGAACTTGAGCAGAAACCGCTGCCCGAGATGCGGCTCGGCATTGCTCAGAATCGACCGTCCCGGCACAAATCCATGGGCGGCCCCATGGGCGGGAATCTGATCCAGCAGGCCGCGCAGAATGCGCTCCTGCACCTGCTTGAGTTCCGGCTTCGGGGCTTCAATCAGCCGCACGCCGCCGGAGCGTTTGCGAATCCAGTGAAAGGCATAATGCGCCTTCCCCACCGATTCCGCGCGGTGGCCCAGTGTTGTCTGATGCGTCAGCCAGGCCAGTCTTCCAATGGGGATTTCCAGCCAGGCCGCCAGTTCATCCGGAGTGCGGATCAGCGGCAGACGGAAATGATCGAGCCACCGCTGATCACTGTCGCGCGACAGATCGCGAAACTGACCGGCCCGATAACCGGGACAGGCAAACCGGTACGGGCGATGCGACACCAGTTCCTGGGCTTCGGTCCCCGGCACCAGATTCGACTGATACCGTAACGGCCTGAGCGACAGTCGCCGCGGATTCCAATCCTGAGTGTCAGAGGCCTGAGTGTCAGACGTCTGGTCTGAGGCCGGAGCCCCCGGATCGGGCTCGATCTGGGGAGAAGCGTCCCGGACAGGCTCCCGGGAAGATGCCGCGAACTCGGGAGAGGCCCCGACCGCTGCGTCGGGCCGGGCGGAAGCAGGCGACTGCGAGGAAGTTGCAGAACCGGATCGGGAAGCCGGAGGCGATTTGTCGGCAGGGCGTTTCCCGATTCCCAGCAGCCGTAAGAACAGATCGAACATTCCCATAGGTCTATTTTGCACTCGTTGCAGGAATGTTCGCATTCACCGGCGCGATGCCGTCGGGCCGGTCAACACCTCGGAATTCCAGGGGGGATTCCACAGAGATGACCCGAGGGCTGCACAACGAATCCTGTAGCGAATGTTGCAACGAGACAGAATCGTGTCGTTGGCAACATTCATCCGCCGAATGCGGAACAACGAGTCTCCCGTGGGGTAACCCCACAGTGTCCAGAGGACAGGGCTTGTGCAACCCTCAGGTCATGGCCGGATTATGGGAAGCGGCGCAAGCCGGCGTCAATCCTTACCGATTAGGCTTGTTAAAAGAGCGATTCGGGACATTTTTTCGGAATTCGCCAGGCCGACATCAAATCTGCACTGTTGTCCCTTCTCAAAAGCAGGCATAAAATTACAGCAGGCCGGTTTCTGCCTGTAACCCCGTGACTGCCCCCCGGCAGACTGCATCTTGTGGTCTGCCTGGTGCCGTCGGCTGGGTAATCACATCCTTCTTCCGAATTCACGGAATCTGCCTGTGCCGTTCGTCGAAGTCGATCGTCGAATTCTCGATCGCTGCCTGAAGCGTGAGCCCGGGGGCTGGGAAGAGTTTGTTGACCGGTTTCTCGGGGTCTTCATTCATGTGATCCGGCATACGGCCCATATGCGCAGCGTCGATCTGCGTCCGGCCGATATCGAAGATCTGTGCTCGGAAATCTATCTGACCCTGCTGATGAATGACTTTGCGGTGCTCCGGCACTTCAAGGGACGTTCCTCGCTGGCCACTTACCTGACCGTGGTCGCCCGGCGGATTGTGGTGAAGTCACTCATTCAGAAGCGCCGCGGTGATGTGGCGGCCTCGCAGGCCGTCCTCGCAGGCCAGACCGGCAGCGGCATCGAACTTTCGCAGGCGTCCGTCGATCGCGACGAAGTCCGTGCGCTGCTCAATCAGCTTCCCGCCAGCGAGGCCGCGGTCGTGAAGGCCTTTTACCTCGACGGGTTGAGCTATCAGGAAATCAGCACACGGCTGAAACTGCCCGAGAACTCGATCGGCCCCATTCTGCATCGCGCCCGCGAACGCATGCGGCAGGGCAAAGTCCACAGCGCCGGATAAGCTCCCTGCGCCGGATGATGCAATCCGGCCAGCTTACACCGCCAGGCCAGCTTCATCGGGCCAGCCACACATCGGGCCAAGGCACATTCATCCGGCCGGGGCACAGGCCCCCTGTCTCTGAACCTGCCCCCGCCACCTGTCTCCCTGCGCCCGTTCCCTTGCGCCCGCTCTTCCGCAACCATTCTCCTGCATTCGTTCCCCTGTGTCCTGCGGCCGCTCCCTCAATTCCCCAGGCAGAACACAGAATGGGCGAGGCCCATCTCGTCCGCCCACAATTCTGTCAGACGCCGGGTGACCGGCCCTGGGGCACCTGTGCCGATCCGCTCCCCATTCACCGTCGCCACCGGCATGATGCAATAGGTCGACGACGTCAGAAATGCTTCGCTGGCCTGCTGCAGATCCTGCAGACTCAGCCCCTGACGACGCACCGTCCAGCCCTGTCGCTGCGCCAGAGCGACCACCTGTGTCTGCGCAATCCCGGGCAGCGAGTTGTCCGCTGTCGAAGTCAGCAGTTCTCCGGAGCGAACGAGAAACAGGTTGCCGGTAGCCGTTTCCGTCAGCAGACCGGCCTGATCACACAGCAGAGCCGAAGCTCGGGGATCAGCCTGCCGCACCTGCCGGTCGGCCAGATACCAATGCAGCCGGCTGCGATGTTTGATTGCCGTCGGAATGGAATCTCCAGGAATCTGCCGGATCGCCGGAACCTGCAGGGCGACCCCCTGACGATAGCCGGATTCCCAATGTTTCCACGGCAGAGGCGCGGTATAGACGCACACCGTCGGCCGGCTTTGTGTCTGCAGCCCGTTCGCGTCGGCCAGCAACTGCCCGGCGGTCACGAAGATCACAATGCTCAGGTCTTCTGACGAATTCACCGTCTGACAGTTGTGCCGGGTCACGGCCTCCACCGCCTGAGCCGGCGACAACGGGTCATCCGGCAGAGAAATACCCAGTGCCGCCAGCGACCGGTCAAGCCGGTGAAGATGTTCCGGCAGCAGGGCAGGCTCATGCCGGACCGTTCTCAACCGTTCCGTCACGGTGGCCGCCTGGACCAGTCCCAGATCGAAGACCGGCAGACGGGCTTCGGCAAACGGAATCAACTTCCCATTCCATGCTGCAATCAGGCCGGTAGACAATGTCGCGCTTTCCCGTCTCACACAGATTTTCAAAGGGTTTGATTCGTGAATTCAGAGCCGTTCTCTTCCTCCGCGCGCCCCATCCCGTTTCTCTCAGGCGGCATCTCTGCCCGGCATCCCGCTTCTCCGGCATCCCATCTCGGGTGTTCCCGTCCAGCATTCTTCAGGCAGCAGACCGGCAAACAGGCCGTTCCTCGTTTCCCGTCGAGAAAGTTCTCCACGGGGAAAAGGAGACGAAAATCCCCCTGATCCGCCGGGGAACGCTGCAGACAACGCCCAGAAATCCTCTAGAATATCTGGATGATCACCACGACCATTGTGCCAACTCACTACCTGATTCGCTATGGGGCGATTCCTGAGATTCTGGCGGCCGGATGGGCCGGTTCCGTCCCGCTCGAACGGGGAACATCCGTCGTGGCGAACACCCCCCGCGGGCTGCAGATCGCACACGTTCTCGGGCCGGCCAGAGCCGCCACGTCTCAGAACGCAGCAGAAACAGAAGCCCTAAGCGATCAGACAGAAATTCAGCGTCTGGCCGACAGCCAGGATCTCACCCAGGTCACGGAGTTGCGAGAACTGGCCGGAACGGAATTTCCACTCTGGCAGCAGCGCATTGTCGACTGGAGCCTGCAACTGCAGCTCATCGATCTGGAATGGAGCCTGGATCGCGCCCGATTGACGCTGTATGTCCTCAATGATCGTGGTCCGGAATGCACTCGGCTGGCCTTGCTGGCCGCGGCAGGAGGACTGGGAACCATCGATGTGCAGCCGGTCTCCAGCACAGGCCTGACGTTGCCGGAACCCCGCGCGAAAAAATCAGGCTGTGGCAGTTGCGGCTGCCACGAGTAAGAACCACTCACAAAACCTTCCGCGATCCACTCGTGGAAAGGAAATTCTCATGGTCTGACGAGGTTTTGTTCGCGGCTCCAAGAATCCCTGACAGACCTGATCCCGATCCGCTCGTGGCAAAAAAGTTCTCGTCAATCGAGAGGTTTTGTTCGCGGCTCCAAAGAACTTTCCGGATGCAATGATCAGAGCACGCCGCGTGAGCAAGTGCATTGGGTGCGAGTTGTGTGCGCATGTTGTGACTCACTGACGTTGCGTGCCCGAGCGAGACTCGACAACTGGGCCGGAAAGGGGAAGCAATGACCGATGTGCAGGATTCCGGCTCGTCGCAACCGCTGCAACCCACACATTTTCGCATCAACTTTGTGCATCTTCCCCGTCGCACACTGGAAGCTCTGCTGATTGGTGCCGTCAGAGTTTATCAATGGACATTGAGACCGTTCCTGGGAGGGCGATGCCGCTTCGAACCCTGCTGCAGCGAATACTTCATTGCAGCGGTCCGGAAATATGGACCGGTGCGCGGCACTCTGAAAGGGATCTGGCGAATTTGCCGGTGTCAGCCCTTCTGCACCGGAGGAATTGATCCTCCCTGAACGATCCGCAGGACTGGCAGAACCCGCACACTCCGTTTTCAGCACCACAAAGCGGCCCCTCAGGCGTCAATCTCCAAGAGTCGTGCCGGGGGCATGTCCGGTGGATGCCGAAACATCAGAGCAGGTTCATTGAAATTGGCCAGTTGAAAGTGCGCGCCTGTTGACAGCGCCGAAAAAACGTCCGTAGGATAAATCTTCCACGTCTTGTCATCTTATGTCCGCACCGTCATGACCAAAATCGGCAAACTCCTCGCAGTCTTCGTCGCCGTCACGAGCCTGGCGTTTGCCGGTTTCGCCACAGCGACATGGTTTGGTGGCCCAGACTGGGTGGTCATGACCCAGGCCGATTACCTGGCGCATTATCGTTTTGCCCGCGGGGGAGCCCCTGATTTCATCTGGACCGCCACCCGGGTGACCGATGGCGGACAGGTGGCCAGTTCCAAACGGCTGCCGGAAGTGCTGACCAAGGTGATGGACGAAGTCACCCGCAATCAGCAGCAGCAACTGCAGGAACTCAGCGATCGGGAAGGTCTGCTGAAAACCCGGGTGGAAACACTGGAACAGGCCAAAGCCTCGGATGAAGCGGCCCTGAATACCTTCGAAACCCGCCTGCGGGAACGCCTGGCCGCCACGCGGGCTCAGGAAGCCGACCTGTCGGCCAAAATCATTGCCGCCACCAATGAAGCCCAGAAGCTCGAAAATGTCACCGCCGCCCGCCGCATGGATGTGCTGCGGCTGCACCAGACCGTCGAGGAACTGCGGGCCGATCAGTTCCGGCTGGAAGCCGTTAGAAAACAACTTGAAAGTCTGCTGATTCAGTTTGAAGGAGATCTGGCCCGGGCGCAGTCCCGCGAGCAGACTCTGGACAGACAGCTTCAGTAAGCCCCGTCCCCGGATCAGATCCGTGTCAGCCGGCCCGGCAGTTGCGCATCACCATGCCAGACATGCCGGCGCGGCAGAAAATGCCTTTGAATCGCAACCGCACCAGCGGAGTGGGAAATGTCATACGTCGGTAAAATTCTGGTGATCCTGCAGGTGGCCCTGAGCATTCTGTTCATGACCTTTGCCGGCGGGGTCTTTGCAGTCCACCAGAACTGGCGCGACAAAACCATGCAGGTGCAAAAGCAGCTGGCCGACTCGCAGAAGCAGACCCGCGAAGCGCAGTCGCAGCTGGAAAGCGCCAAGACCGAGTTCGAAGCCAAACTGTCTGAGCAGACTCACATCGCCGACGGCTTGAAGGCCCAGAACACCGGCCTGACGGCAGAAGTGGCTGAACTGCGGACCAGCAACGATTCCCTGAAGCAGCAGCGGGCCACCCAGACCGGACTGGCTGAATCGAAAGCACAGGAAGCCCAGTTCCGTCAGGATGAAGCCGAACGCCAGCGCGTGGAAAACCAGAAGCTGCAGGAACGAATGGACACCCTGGCCGCGGAAAACCGCGAACTCAAAGACGAGCTGTTCACCCAGCAGGAAGCCTATCGGACCCTCAACAAAACCTACGAAGCCGGATTGTCGCAGCTCGCGTTTCTGAAACGAGTGGTTTCGAATGCTGGACTGGAAACCGACCCCGACGTCGTGGCCCGGCAGGCGGCACCGCCTCCACCGGTCGATGGCCTGGTCACCCACATTCGTAAAAACCGCGCGAATCGCGTGCAGTTCGTCGAGATCTCGATCGGCAGCGATGACGGACTTGTCAAAGGCAACGAGCTGGATGTCGTCCGCATTGTCGGCCAGGACCGCTCGGAGTGGCTGGGACGAGTCAGAATCGTGGACCTTGGACCCGACTGGGCCGTTGCCGAAGTCATTCAGCCGTCCAAAAATGGAATTATTCAGGAAGGGGACAATGTCACAACGCGGCTCAAAATCTGAAGATCCAGCACCAGACGTGTATGTCGGTCTGCTGTTTGTCGCCGTGGGAGCCCTCCTCACCGGATGCATCTTCCTGGCGCTCGAACTGAGCAGCTACGGCTGGCAGTTCCAGTAACAGAGTTCCAGTCACCGGGCTCCAGCAACAAGAAGCTGCCGGCAGCAGTTCCTGTCTGTCAGCAACCGCTCCTGTCTCTCGGCAACCGCTCCTGTCTCTCGGCAACCGCTCCTGTCTCTCGGCAACCGTTCCTGTCTCTCGGCAACCGCTCCTGTCTGTCAGCAACCGATTTCCATCCGGCCTTGATCCTGCGTGCGATCAGGGCCTTTTTGCTGCGCACTCCAGTCTGGCGGCTGATCGTTCTGACAGCTTCCCGGTGAGTTCAGAGTCGGGGAGTTCAGAGTCGGGGAGTTCAGAGTCGGGGAGTTCAGAGTTGGGCAGGGGACGCCGCGCCACCGGCTCACGGCTTTTCTTCAATGTCGCAGGCGCAGACCATGGCACCGCACCCCGGACAGCCCCGGCCATATTTTTCCTGCACGGCCTGCTCCAGATCGACACCGGCAACATTGGCAATCGTGGCCAGCCAGGCCAGCACATCTGCAAATTCATAAGCCAGTTCCTGCGGAGTTCCTTCCCGCAAGGCCCCGGCCAGTTCGCCGACTTCCTCCATCAGCCACATGAAGGTGCCGTCCACACCACGCTGCTCATCCTTGGCGGAATACATCGTGCGAATGAGTGTCTGCAGTTCAGAAAGTGTCATGGAACCGGCCTGGCAGTCTGTGGGAATGAATCAAAGGGGGAGCAGGGCAGAAACAGGCACCTGTCAACAGTGTTCCGGCAAGACGTTTTTCGACCAAACCAGAAACAGAGCTGGAAAACACCGTTCATCTGCACAATTCATCAACACCGTTCCTCGCGAACAGCGTGGAAACGCCGTACTCAGTCGAACGTGTGCCGTTCCACATATTTCACGGTCGCAGGATCTTTAGCCCGCAATGTCTGCAGGCACTCTCTGGCAATCGAAATCTGTCCGCCGGTCGGCACAATTCCTTCAGGCGAAGCCTGTTCTTCGGAGGCCAGCATCACAAACCGGATCACGGCCTGTTTCACATCCCGCTCGGAAAAACTTTCGGTGCCGTACCGCTGCGTCAGCATGGCAGTCAGTTCCCAGTCTTTCCAGCGTGCCAGATCGAGAATGGCCAGACTCGCCAGTTCCGGCCGGTCCACCAGCACTCTCATCGCCTGAATCAACTGTGCCCGTGGAACCCGTTCCGGGGCATATTCCCAGAGAAACCGCAGCATCTGCATAACGGCATAGGCTTCCGAAGTCGGTGTCTGCCGGTCAGAAAGTTTCTTCTCGGCAATCCGCTGCAGCCCCTGTTCACCAGTCAGCAGAACATAGCCGGCCAGCATGCCGTCGATGCCGAACCGGGTCTCTTCCGGCTGCTCCAGCACAATCGCTTCCAGATACGCCGCATCCTCCTGGGAACCACACAATCCCAGCATCAGGCCATACAGCCCGCGACGGGTAGGCGGTGTGATCGGGTCGCTCAGCCATTTCAGCAGATCGGCCCGGTTGAAGGCTGACGAAATTTCGACGAGCTGCGAATAGGGTGCCCCGGCGAATTCGCCATAGGCATCAATCGCAATCTCCACATCCGGGTGTTCCAGCGACTTCAGATAATAACGCAGCCGCTCAGACGTTTTCACCGAACGCAACGGAGCCTGAATGGCATAGTCCCAGCAGGCCTGACTCATCAGCACCGGCAACGCCCATTGGCATTTGCCTTCCACCGTGGTCCCCAGCATCCAGAATGTTTCCCCAGCCTGACCGGACTGATAGTAGTCCAGGGTCACCAGATCGCCCGGACGCACCGTCGAGGCCCCGGGACGGTAAACAGACTTGATGCGATAGATCGTCTGCCCGGCCGCGAACGTGGCAGGATCAGGCGAGCTGCAGGCCTGCCATTCCACGAAGACAACCGCCTCGGCCGTTTCCAGCTGCTCGCTGTAGGTGGTTGCCGGAGCAGCACAGAACGGACAGGCCCCGGCATTCCCGGCTGTCACCCCCCACCAGGCACACAGGCCTGCCAGCAGACCTTGCAGCATTGCGGAAAAGTTGAAGCCTGTACGCCCGCCATTCGGACCCGATCCCTGGATCGTCATGATTCATCCCTGAGTGTCGACGAAATTTTCTCGCGCTGGCTGGTTTGGACTCTCGATGTTCCGCGCCCTGCTGCCTGCGCCTCAATCAAAGAAATACTTTTCGGCGGCTTTGACCGTCTTCGGATCCTGCTCACGCAGAATCACCAGATTGGCCCGGGCCTGAGTGACATGCGCCGGCGCAGCCGGCGTGCTGACCTCCTGAACCGCGGTCGGCTGCGGGGGCGCGGCGGTTCCCGAAGCGGCTGCCGGATTTTTCTCGGCAATCAGCATGAATCGCACGATCGCCCGCTTGATGGACGGCACCTGATAATTCGGGTCCTGATACATGGCCATCAGCTGGTTCATAATGCTCCAGTCACTCCACCGGGCCAGATCGACAATGACCAGATCGGCCAGATTCGGCCGTTCCAGCAGCAGCCGCATGGCGCTCCGCAGATCATCAGGCGGAATGCGGCCGGGAGCATATTCCCACATGAACCGCAGCGACTGCATTGCCGCGAAAGTTTCGCTGAACGGAGCCTTCGTATTCTTCAGCTTCTCCTGTTCGAGCACGTTCAGGCCGTCCTTGCCGGTCAGCAGCAGATAGCCTCCCATGACGCCGTCAATTCCGAGCCGAAACCCATCGGTCTGTTCCAGCACTTTCCCCTTCAGAAAGGCAGCATCTTCCGAGTTGCCGCACAATCCCAGCATCAGGCCGTAGAGTCCCAGTCGGGTCGGTTTTGTTTCCGCGCTGTGCAGCCACTGGCGCAGTTTCTCTCGCGGCATCTGCGAAGCCAGCTGCACGATGTCGCCATAAGGAGCGTTCGAAAACTCGGCATAAGCATCGTCGGCCACCAGCGGATCCGGGTATTCCAGAAACTTCAGGTAATAGCCCAGCCGCTGAGTGACAGGCGACTCTTTGCTGGGAGCCTGGACCACATAATTGAAGCTCGCCTCGGAGACCTCCAGCGGGCTGCTCCATTCGATCCGCTCATTGATCTGGGTGCCAAACAGCAGAAACAGATCGCCTGGTTTGGCCACCCGATATCGATCCAGCAGGATCCTGGCATCTTTCTTCAGCGTGTGCGATTCGTCACGCACCAGCTGCACGATCTGATATTCGGTTTCGCCGACAAACCCTTCGTCGCGGTTGGCTTCTTTTCCGCTCACCCATTGCACCAGCACGGCCGCCTGCGCGCCGGACAGCTGTTCGCTGAGCGTCTGGGTCGGCGCACTGCAGAAAGGACAGGCCTGAACCAGGGTGAGCCCCCCGATGAGGCCGCACACCACCACGGCAGCACACAATGCCAGGCGAAACAGACGTAACATCGAAGTCCCTTCAATTCTCAATGACGAGGGCATCGTCGATCTGATACAGCCACCAGAGACCTTCGTCTCCCCCCTCGATATCCGGCTCGATGCTCAACGTGCCGACCACGTCAAACGGACGACCCTGAATATAACGGGTCGTTTTCCCGCGCCGCATCTTCACTGCGATCTTATCATAGACCTTGGGACTGCGTCCAAAACAGCAGATCCCGTTATCTCTCACAAACATGAAACTCGAGATTCCATCCTGCCGGGTCGGAGGAAACATCCAGCCCCGCAAAACGATGCGCTGCCCGTTCAACTGCTTCAGCCATTCCGGAAAATAGTTCGCCGCATCCGGCGGCACCGGTTCCATGTTCAGCACTTTGAGCAGGTCCAGATCATCAAAGCTGACCCGCAATGCCTGCTCCGGGCCTTCCCGGGTGAATTCCCGTTCCGGAATCAGCAGTTTGATGGGCAACGGTTCAACCTTTCCCGGTTGCTTCCCGATGAGTGCGGCCCCTGTGAGAGCAGCCCGCAGATCCGCCGGATTCTTGCCGGTCATCCCTGCCACTTGTGGACCAGTCGGCCCCTTTCCGGACGGGCTCGCACCAGACAGACGGGCCCCCTCTTCCGAACCGGAAGCCACAGCTTTGTTCGAGTCGGCTGTCGAAGCGCTTGCCGGGGCAACTGTCGCCCCCGCCTGCGAAGCCGCCGGGGAACCAGCCGCCATTGCCGGGGTCGATCGCTCGGTCAAGCGGTCGGTCGGGACGGAAGATGCCAGCCCGGAAGATTTCTGGCCAGAACTGTTTCCGGCTCCGCTTTCTCTTCCGGTTTCAGCAGGGCGGGAAGGCGTTTCACTCTCCCGGGCGTTTTTCTGTAAGGAAACGGCGGTGCCCATCGACTCGGATGTTGCCGGGGGTGAAGAATCGGCAACAATCCCGGCCAGGGGAAGATCCGTCGCTGTCTGGAGAGCGGACTCTGTGCTGGATGAAGTCGCCTCTGCCGGCGCGTCGTCGCTCACGGAGGCCATCTCGTGAAAATCACCTGAATTCCGAACACATCCGGCCATCTGCCAGACGGCAAAACCCAGCACTGTGAAGATTGTGACTGCCCGAACCATGGCATCTCTTTTCCGCTGCGCAGGAAATCCGTTTCAACTCTGGCAGAACACAGGCGTCTGAATCGCTGGACAGGCTGTTCCGTCAGGCCCTGCGGCATCCGGACCGCTGAAAGTCGGAAGCACAAAACCTGCCAGAGCCCGGACGGAAAGGTTCACATGCGGCCCCTTCCCGGTTCATTATCCCGGCTCACTGTCGCCGGCTCATTGCTCGTTGCTCACCGCCGCCTGCCTCACAGTGATTTCACAGCGTCTTGCGTTGCGCCATGAACTCCACCACCGTGAACTTGCAGGGAACCCCCTGCAACCATGCCCCCGACGGCTTTGTCCACTTGAAAAATTCCGGTCAGTCAAACCGTAAAGCCCGACCACGGAGGGCATTTCGCAAGGACGCCCCCTGAACCAAAGCCCTGACAGGGCCTCGCACATTTTCTGCTGAAATTCAAACTCTCCGCATCGGCACTGCCGGAATGCTCCCTTCGGAAGAGACAATCACGCGGCAGGACAATGCCAGGCAGGACCATGTTTCAGGCGAGTCCCGAGAAGAGCAACCAACTCGCCTGGCCGCTCTGCAGGGAGGTCACAGGGCAGGTTCAAAAATCGCTGACGCGGTTGGTAAAGTGGTCAGCTTCGATAATGTATATCGGCTCTAATTCGTTATCACCTTGAAACTTCGGGTTCAGGCGAAAGGTTCCCGCCACGGCCACTCGCCCGGGATGGTAGTCGATCGACTGATTGTTCTGCATCACCACTCCCAGCCGGTCCCAGAGCTTGGGTTTCCCGCCGAAGCAGCAGTCCTGATTGTCTTTCACGAACAGGAAGGCCGTCAGACCACGCAGTTGCCCGGTCTGATAGATGAACCCTTTCAGGAAGACTTTCTGTCCTTCCAGTGCCGCAACCTCGGGCGGGGCGGTCACTTTATTGTCTTCGAACCGCATCCCCTTGTCGGAAATATCCGTGGTGAAGCTGATGCGGCGATATCCCGGCGGAACTTCCGTCTGATAGGCATAGACCTGAAAGCCGATCCCGCTGGAAAAGAAGACCAGCGACAGAAAGACCCCGGCCAGAGCCACGCCGGAACCGCTATAGCCCCCCTTCGAGCGGCGAATGACCCAGAAGCCCAGCAGGCTGATCACGAGAGCCACCACACACAACGGCAGCGCCAGCCAGATGAAGACCGCGGCACTCGACAGCAGCGCCATCACCAGTCCGACCACTGCGGTCACCGGCACCGGACGATAATTGTATTCTCCCGGTTCCGAAACAGGCCGGGGACGTCGAGACTGTCCTGCGACACTCTGACCCGCGCGGGATCCTGAATCTGCTGCCGACGAATCCGTAACGACAGACTCCACCGGCAGATCAGAGTCGTGGTCGAGGGCAGGTCCAGGCTGCATCGGGGGGGGCTGAATCTGAGCCGTCTGCACAGCACGTATCCTCTGGCTTCAACACATTCCGAAAATCACTCACCGTCCTTGCTCACCGTCAAACCGGTGCCGGTTTGACGGAGCAGGCGCTGCCGAACGTCTGGCCCGGCGGCGCCCTGAACGGTTCCACATGGAAACACAAAGTCCCATGCCGGATGAAACGGATTTCAACGCTCTGGAAATTATACCCCCCGCCGCTGGGGAAATTCCAAGCGACATTCCCGAAAACTTCAGATCTCTCCGGTTTTTCCTGACCTGTCCTTCTCGACAAAATGCCTTGCCTGATCTGGATTTGTCGCACAATCCAGCAGATTCACTTCCAAACGGAACCCTGGTCGGCCTCCCGGTCTGCCCCATCGGCAGCCATTTTGCCCTCCGACAGGTTCCCGACAGCTCCCCCCGTCCATGCCCGGGGGATCACAGGCATGCACAGGCGCTCCCAGGACCGGGTCACAGACCGGGACGGTGGAAATTGCCAGCGAAATTGCCAGCGAAAACCGACAGGGGAAGCCCTCGGTGGAAATTGTCTGCCCCCAAACGGCATGATTCCGGACAGAATCGCGACACGTTTCCCTTTCGACCGGGGTTAAAAACAGAGAAGGCTGCAGACACCTGATCCGGGGAGTGCCAGGCCTCTTCACATGAGCCCGCCGGATTCTTCACCCCCTTGGCCGCTGTTCACTTCACGGCCACTTCACGGCCACCTCACGGTCCCCCTCCGCTGCAGAGAGAAAAGAAAGCATTTCCAATGCGTCACACATGCTGGATCGTCAGTCTTTGCTGCTGCGGCATCGGATTCTGCGCCCAGGCCGATGACCTGTCCCCTTCAGAACTGTTCAAAAGCCTCGATCAGAACCAGGATCAGGTTCTCACCGCCGACGAAATTCCGACCGGGCAGGCCCCGCTGTTTCAACGTCTGCTGCGGATTGGGGATGCCGACAACGACGGCCGCATCACTCCTCACGAACTCACGACGGCACTTCAGGATCCGCGCACGACCAGCCCTGAATCTCCTGCGGCCGACACACCGGCCAATCATCCGCTGGAGAGAACCGGCCCCGCCAGCTTCGGGGCGGCAATGCTGCTTTTCAAACGGCTCGATCACGACGCCAATGGCCGACTCAGCCGGGAGGAACTTCCCGAGCCCTTGCGCCTGCATCTGGAACCGGTCTTTCAGAAACTCGGGCGCTCTGAAATCTCGCTGGAAGAATTCACCACCCTTTCAGACCAGATTCGACAGGGGCGCGAAAAAAACGGCCGGGAACGCTTTTCAGGCCGCGACCGTCCGGATCGGGCACAGCCCCAGCCCGCGCGTCCCGACCATCCGGCCCCGCCGCCGGCCTTCCTCAAAATTCTGGATGACGACCACAACGGCCGCATCAGCAAGGCCGAAATGCTCAATGCCGTCCGACTGTTTGAACAGCTCGACCACAACGGCGATGGCGAACTCGATCTGGCCGAGTTTCTGGGAGACAGCCGCCCGATCACTCGCGATCCAGGGGGAGCGACACCGCAATTGCGCCGCGACGGGTCAGGGGAATTGCTGCGCAGACTGCTCTCTCGACTGGATGGAGACGGAAACGGCACGTTGTCCCGATCGGAAATGCCGGAACTGATCCGCGATCAGTTCGAAAAGCTCGATGCCAATGGCGACGGGCAACTCGGCGAAGAGGAACTTCCGGCCCTCGGGGCAGCCCTGCGCGAGCACCTGAATGCCGCCCGCCCCGAAGCTCCTCAGCCATAAAGCCCGGCCATCAGGTCCGGCCCCTGACGCCCGGCCACCAATTCCCATTCTCCCCGGCAGCCAACGTGAGGCCCGGCAGGCAGGCCGTCAACTCAATGTGGACAGGTCATCGATCCGGAGTTCTTCCCGGCTGGCCAGCGGTTCGCCATATCCCCGTTCGATCGTCCAGCCCCAGAACCGGGCACGGTCCTTCACGTCATCCATCATTGTCGGATGCCGGGCCTCGCGACCTGTCGACACCTGACTTTCATAACAGGCCACGGCCTGCAGTTTGCGGTCGATGAAGTCGGTCACATCCACCACAAACGCCGGCTTGGGATGAATCCGCAGGTGGATGCTCCAGAAATAATAGATCCTGGGCGGATGGAACCGTTCGCCCGCCATGTCGGTTCGACTCAGCTTCGCCCAGAACCGGGCCGCATCGACCAGGGCGCTGGCCGCCACATGATCAGGGTGCGAATCTTCCCAGTACGGGGCCAGAATCACCTGCGGACGCACCTGGCGGAAGATTTCGGCCAGCTGACGCCGGGCTTCGAGCGTGTTTTCCAGTTGCCGGTTCGGCAGATTCAGCTGCCCCCGCCAGGTCAGGCCCAGCACCCGGGTGGCCGCGTCGGTCTCCTTCTGCCGCCGTTCCAGCGTCCCGTACGGAGTCGGTTCTCCATTCGTTAACTCCAGAACTCCCACACGTTTGCCCTGTGCCAGGCTGCGCAGAATGATGCCTCCCACGCTCAATTCCGCATCATCGGGATGCGGAGCCACAACCAGCAGATCCAGCGGGTGGTCGATCAAAGTCATGAACTGATCTTTACTGACAGGGAAAGTTGTGGGATAGGTGTGCCGCCTATCAACTTAGGCACACTGCAGTTCCGAGTCGAGTCACATCTGCCGCCTGACCTGCAGCCGGTCGTGAGCTGTCCGCCAGACAGGTCCTTCGGCACCCCGGTCAGGCCCTCCATCCATTCTTTCGGAATTCCTCCGAAAGACCCATGTCATTCCTGTTCATCCTGCCGCCTGGTCGAGAGCCATGCTCCCGACTTCCGCCCCGGCCCCGGGGGAAGACCGCAATGAATCGCCGTCCTCTGCTGATCGCCGTTTCTCTCCTGAGCCTGACCTGCGTAGGCTGTCAGACCATGTGGGGCAATTCCTGGTCAGAAGGATCCGCCCTGCGATCCGGCGGCCGTGAAAACCCCGCCGACAGTGATCCCTGGGTCAAGGAAGCGGGAACCTATGCCCGGACAGAACATCCCCCTGAAGAGGTTCACGATCCGTTGAACCTCCGCAAATATCTGTCGTCAGAAAAAGCCCGACAGATTGAACGCAACGTCGGCGTCGGAGATTAAGAACCCCTGACAAAACCTTTCGCAATCCGCTCGCGGAAGGGGAATTCTCATCGTGTGAGAGGTTTTGTTCGCGGCTCTCAAGGGTTTCTCTTCAGCACGGGCTTCATTCCGCCATGCAGTGCGCGACATTTCAGTGCACGGCGTTTCAGCGAGCGACGTTTCAGCACGAAACACGCGCAAAAAGCAGGCAGCGGGCGAGCCCCGGGCCAGAGCCGCCCCCCTCCAGAACAAACGCCGCCTGCAGCTTATGCAAACAGATGGCCGGCTTTTTCCCGGATGATCTTTTCCATCACCGGATGCAGCGTCCCGTTGCTGGCCAGCACACTGGAACGCCCGATCGGCAATGGCTCTCCCAGAGCCGTGGTGCAGCGTCCGCCGGCTTCTTCCACCAGCAGACGCCCGGCCGCGAAATCCCAGGCCGACAGCTGATATTCGAAGAATGCGCCATAATGTCCCCGGGCGACAGCCGACAGGTCGAGTGACGCCGTTCCAAACCGCCTGACCCCATGAATGCCGGTCTGAAACAGGGCCTGCACGGTGGCCAGCGTCGCTTCCATCATCGCCCCCCGGTCGTAATAGAATCCCAGACCGACCAGGCAATCGGCCAGCGATGTCTGCGGGCCGACACTCAACCGCTTTCCATTGTGCCAGGCCCCCTGATTCCGGACCGCCACAAATAAGTCCTCGCGGGCAGGATTGAAGACCACGCCGCATTCCGGCTGCCCGTCACGCAGATAGGCAATGCTCACGGCATAATGCGGAATCCCGTGCACATAGTTCGTCGTCCCGTCGAGCGGATCGATGATCCAGAGATGCTCCGGCACATTCGTGGCGGTCAGTTCCGTCTGCGATTCCTCGGCCAGAACGTCATGTGTCGGAAAAGCCTGCCGGATTCGGGCCAGCACAGCCGTTTCCGCCGCCACATCCGCTTCGGAGACCAGATCGCTCACCCCTTTTTCGCGCACGGTGAATCCGGCCTGGGCGAAATCCAGCAGCACCTGCCCCGCAGCAGCGGCGGCCTGTTGCGCCACGGCCAGTTCCGGCGTCGAGTGATCCAGCATGTCGTCTTTCCTCAATGGCCGATCTGGTGCTTCGCCGCAGGGCAAAGCAGGCTGCCTGACGGAATGAATGCGCGCCGGCGTCCCTTCCCCGGACATGCGGTCCGGGAACAGGGACACGCGCGAAAATCAGTGAGGATGATGCAGCGACAGCCAGCGTTCGCAGTCGAGAGCCGACATACAGCCCGACCCGGCCGCGGTGATCGCCTGACGGTAATAGTCGTCGGCCACGTCTCCGGCGGCAAAAACCCCGTCCACGCTGGTGTTCGTGCGGAACGGCACCGTCCACTTCACATAGCCTTTCGACGTCGTTTCCAGCTGGCCTTTCAGAAACTCGGTATTGGGCGTGTGTCCAATGGCTGCAAAATAGCCTGACGCTTCCAGCGTTTCGGTGGCAGAGCCCTCGGTGCTGCGAATCCGCACCCCGGTCACTCCGTGCTCATCCGTGCCCAGGACTTCATCAATCACCGAATTCCATTTCACTTCGATCTTCGGGTTGTTCAGCGCCCGTTCCGCCATGATTTTGCTCGCGCGGAACGAGTCGCGGCGATGCACCAGATAGATTTTGGATCCAAACTTCGACAGGTAATCCGATTCTTCCATGGCGCTGTCACCACCGCCGACCACCACGAGCGGCTGATCGCGGAAACGGGGCAGGGCACCGTCACACACCGCACAGGCCGACACGCCCATGTTCTTGAAGCGTTTCTCCGAATCCAGTCCCAGGTAATTGGCGCGGGCCCCGGTCGCGATAATGACCGACAGGGCTTCCAGTTCGCTTCCCCCGCTGGTCTTCAGGCGGAAAGGACGCCGGGACAGATCGATTTCGGTCACGTCTTCCAGCATCGTCCGCGTTTCGAAATTGATGGCCTGCTGACGCATCAGCTCCATCAGTTCCGGGCCGCTCACTCCGTGCTGTTTGTGCGGAGCCATCATCTGCCGACGGGCTTTCGGCAGGGCATGCTCCAGATAGGCGGACAGATCTCCGGACGGAAACCCGGGATAGTTTTCCACTTCGGTGGTAATCGCCAGCTGCCCCAGCGGTGGACGTCCCAGATCCCAGTTCTCTTGGGTCATTTCCCCTTCGATCACCAGCGGCTCCAGGCTGGCTCTGGCCGCATAAATCGCAGCGGCCCATCCGGCCGGTCCCGAACCAATGATGATGACACGTTCCGCCATAGGTAAGGAACTCCTGCAAGTCGTGTGGATTGCTGACCCGTCACCGTTCCCGGCACCGATTTTTCGGGCCGCGAACAAACTGCCTGATCAGTGAAAATTTTTTCGCCGCGAGGAAATCGCAGCCATCTGTGCGAGGTTCTGATTGCCTGGACGTTGAACCATATCGCAGGCAGTCCAGTCTGACAAATCCCGGCCGGCTTCTCCTGACCGGTTCTCCCGGCCAAAGCCTCACTTTCGAACGGGGCCCGTTCCGCTCGAAACCTGTTCGACATTTCGCCAGAACGCAGGGCCATTTCCGGAGAAACAAGCCCGCATCTTCCGGCATTCCGACCGGGCGGAACGAAAGCCGGAAAAGTTCTCTCAGATCGCTGCGGCTTTTACTGCTCCCAGCTTGCCTGCTGAATCTCTCCTGGTCGCGCAGGCGGAGCAATGGTCGACAGGGCCCGGCCTCCGGTCGGCAACACCTGATGCAGTTCAGCCTGATGGGCATTCACGATCTGCATCGACTGCTGCGAGGAGCTTCCCAGCAACTGCATGAATTCCGACAGAGCCACCAGTTCTTCCAGAGTCTGGAACTGCTGTTCCAGGGTCGAAGTCAGCAGCTGCGGCCGGGAAAGCTGTGCATTCAGGCCCGCAATCTGACGGTCCAGACGATCCCGGACTTCCAGCACATCGGTTGTCGGCACAATCGTCGCCGCGCTCCAGGCCACGCTGAGCCGCAACGTCAGCATTGCAAACGCTTCAGGATCGACCTGCAGCCGCGAAAATGCCGCGGCCAGATCAGGCTGCGACTGCCAGTGCTGCGTCTGACGCCGGGGCTGCAGAGCCTGCCGAATTGCCCGACGGTAGCGGACGATCTGAGTGGTCAGATCCCCTTCCGGCTGCAGACGGGGCAACTCCACCGGGGCGAATGCCGGAGGCCGGCCTTCCGGCAACTGGCCGACAATCTGCAGAAAAGCACGAATCTCCCCATCGGTCAGGGGCGCGGCCGGGTCGGATGGATGCAGATGCACCGGTCCAGGGACTCCCGAAACTCTGTCTCCCCTGCCAGTCCGGCCTCGTGTGCTGTCGGGATTCATCGGGCTCGCGGTCGTCAGGGCCGATGCCGGCACACTCGACACGTCTCCGCACCCGCACAGTCCCAGCACGACCACGGCTCCGCCGATCCAGCGAATCCGGGAATTCCAGCGTCTGTCGGAAAAGGCAACAGGCATCATGACCAGGGCATATCCAGATTCAGAATGACAGTCAGATCATGACACCGCCAGATCATGACACCGCCAGATCATGACACCGCCAGATCATGACACGGCTGGCCGGCGATCCTGCGTGCCATGAACACAACAGCTCAATTGACGAGAAACTTTCTTGCCGCGAGCGGATCGGGAGCCGTGACATGCGGGGGCTCTTAGTAATTCCAGTCGAACCCGAGCGAGAACTGATTCGCCCACCAGCCGGAGCGGTTGTTCTTGATCTGCGGATACAACGGATATCCCTGCCAGTTGATGGAATCTGTCGGACGGGCGACCGAACCGACCCACATGAATGTGTATCCCACCCGGAAGCTGGCATGTTCAAACATGTTCATGCGTTTGATCACCGGCACCACGTCCAACAGCTTCATGTCTGCATACACTGACTGTTGAAACATGGGAGACACATGGGCCGAGTTGTTGGTGGTATCGAATGCCGACTGGTTATTGGGGTCCAGCATCCGCGGGGTCGTATTGCCGTTGAACCGCACATCAACCAGGGGATCGCCGATATTGTCGCCATACAGGTGGACCTGCTCGCTGTTCACTGCCAGTCCCAGGTTGGTTTCTCCCCAGACTCGGAAGTTGCCGTCATCTTCACCCAGGTCGATGCGGAAACCGATTTCCGGACCGGCGATGTGCGAAATCACGCTGTTGTTCAGAGTCGCAGTATATTGATCATACAATCGAGTTAATGTCGTATTGACTGGCCGCCCGGTGCTGCCGGTCGTGCCCGTCGTGCTGCTCGTGGATGAACTGGTCGTATTCCCGGTGATGTTGTAGTTGAACCCGCTGTCGATGCCGCGGAAGTTGAAGGTTTCACCAATGTACTGGTAACGAATCCCCCACAGCGGGCGAATCTTGAAACCTTCCGATTTCAGCAGGGGCTGCTGATAGATATTGATATTGGCCCCGGCCGCCTCCGTCCGGTATCGCAGGCTGTACAGCACGTCATACTTGGCGGTGCTCCCGGCACCGAAGAAGCTCAATCCGGATTCGCCATTATACAGCGGAACATTTCCGTTTGTCGGCGTCAGATTCTGTCCGCCAAGAGCTTGCGTGATAGTCTGATTCACCGCAATGCCGTTGACGAATTCATTGCCTCGGTTGAATGTCGATGTCGCCTGGCCACCGTACCAGCCGCTAATCACCACACCGGTATCATCTTCATTGAAGAAGCCCAGGCGTCCCTTGATCCCGCCAGCCGTGCCGTTATTCCCCAGCTGATTGGCAGAATAGATCGGGAACAGGCCTGTGTTCATCACCACATAAGTTCCGCTGGTCGTGCTGAGTGCCGGATAGGGAAAAATATCCTGGCTGACCGAGAACACTCCATTGACCGACGGCGTATAGTTCGGCACTTCCGGATAGGTCCCGGAATACCAGGGAACCGGTTCCCCGTCAGGCGTATAACTAGAGCCCCCCCGTCCTGTCACCGGGGCGAACGGTGACCCGATCGTGGCGCTGCCGGCATCGCGATATACCGTGCCGGTCGCTTCGATCGAGCCGACCCAGGTTCGCTTTTTGTACAGCAGCTCACGGAACCAGAGCCCATTGCTGTTATATGTCGAATCCTGTCCGACATTGCCGGGGGAGAACGGGCTCATCTGCGGCCACGGCTGAAAGCTCTCCGGAACGCCGGCAGGATAAAATGCATTCGGGTCGGCCGAATATCCGGCAGATGCTGGCGGTTGCGCATAGGCACCTGGAGAAGATCCGGCTGCCCCATAGCCATAGGGATCGGCCAGCCCGGGTTGTTGCCCCGAGCTGCGCGATTGGCTGGCCAGCAGCATAAGTGCGCCTGCGACCGCTGTCATCCACGGCTGAATCCGCATCAGTACGTCCTTGACTGGTGACCGAACCCGCCACAGGGTTGCGATCAATTCGAAGGAATCCAAAATTCCTGGAGGCCGTCCCTCCGCTGCTCACAGGCGAATCCTGCGGACGCGCGGAGACGGTCCTGCGTGAGTTATCGGATGCCTTGCGTGTCAAACTGTACCGATTGTGCGGCTTGCAAGACTTTTTCCTCTTGTGACGGTTATGTGGCAGGTTCTGCCTGTAACGCCTTCCGCCCCAGGCAGACCACGTTGGCCCGAAATGACCGGCCGAAACTCCGGACTCGCTCAAAACCATTCGCCAATCTCAGGTTTCGACGCTAGCATGACCGGCAATCGTGGTCGCAACCGGCTCACAACCGGCTGCGGCCAGAATTGCCGAAGCCCGTAACGCATCTGATCACTTGAGACAGGAAGGCTCAGTCGGTGGCCGCCGAGAAAAAAGACTTCGACGACTTTCTGGACAAGTTCCGCCGCCATCGCGAACTGATGATAGATGAACTGCACAAGGTCATCATTGGTCAGGATGCCGTCATCGAACAGATCCTCGCCGCCATCTTCACCGGTGGGCACTGCCTGCTGGTCGGCGTTCCCGGGCTGGCCAAAACCCTGCTCGTCAGCACGATTGCCCGCATTCTGGATGTGGAATTCAAGCGCATCCAGTTCACCCCTGACCTGATGCCCTCGGATATTACCGGCACCAATGTGCTGGAAGAGACGGAATCTGGCCGGCGGGAATTCCGCTTTGTGCAGGGCCCGGTCTTCACGAATGTGCTCCTCGCCGACGAAATCAACCGGACTCCCCCCAAAACCCAGGCCGCGCTGCTGCAGGCCATGCAGGAACACGAAGTCAGTGCCGGGCAGCAGACATATCAGTTGCCTGACCCGTTCTTTGTCATCGCGACCCAGAATCCGATCGAACAGGAAGGAACCTATCCACTGCCGGAAGCGCAGCTCGACCGGTTCATGTTCAATGTGAAAGTGGACTATCCGAATCTGGAAGAAGAAGAACAGATTCTGTCGGCCACCACCCGCGCGGAACGTCCGGAAGTGCGAAAAGTCCTGAGCGCCAAATCGATTCAGTATCTGCAGCGGCAGATCAACCAGATCGAAATCGCCCCGATCATCATTACCTATGTTGCCAGACTGGTGCGGGCAACCCGTCCGCGCGACACCGGATCACCGAAATTCATCCGGGAACTGGTCGACTGGGGAGCCGGTCCGCGCGCCGGCCAGTACCTGATTCACGGAGCCCGCGCCCTGGCCGCCATGGACGGACGCCCCACGATTTCCTTCGAAGATGTCCGGCGAATCGCCCTGCCGGTGCTGCGGCATCGCATCGCCGCCAACTTTCAGGCCCAGGCCGAAGGGCTCGATACCGACGGCATCATTCGACGCCTGATCGAAGAAGTTCCGGAACCGGCGATTCCCAAATACCAAGGCTGAAATCCTGTCAGACGCCTGTTTCCACAGTTCCAGACTCATATCACAGGGGAAGCTCTTCCCACAGGAAAAGCCTGCCGATCACCTGCGAAACGGCGCGTTCCCGCTCAGAAATTTCCCGAAAATTCTCTTCCCACATGATCAGGATTTTGACCTGTCCCGACCGGAAGGGAGGGGGGCTGCGCCGCAGGTTCTGGCAACCCGCTTCGTTCAGACCTGCAGGCTTCCCGAGACTTACGACGAAACGAAGTGGCGCAAATGGGTAGAATACGTCGACTTTAACCCCCATTGACCGAATTTGGAGGATAGATACAATCGGGATTGTGGGAAATCCGGTAAGAGTCGTATAACCGGCAGGACTCATAGTTTTGGTGAACTCTTCACGGACGAAGTGGACCGAAGCACCAGTTCAACTCGGGACGCCGTGAGTGCTCGGCCGTATCGGGCAAGGCAGGCTTTGTTTCTGCCCGTGATGGCTGAAGGGAGAATGGGAGCACGATGAAGACGGTTTTTACAACAGGGGAAGCAGCCAAAATCTGCAAGGTCAGCCAGCAGACGATTATTCGCTGCTTCGATTCTGGCCAGCTCAAAGGATTTCGCGTCCCCGGATCGCGGTTTCGACGTATTCCCCGCGATGTCCTGTACAAGTTCATGAAAGATAACGGCATTCCGACCGATGCTCTGGAGAGCGGCAAGCGGAAAGCCCTGGTGGTCGATGACGACCGCGATCTGGTCGAACTGCTGCGGGACTCGCTGGAAACGGACGGCCGTTTTGAAGTCCGGTCCGCCAACAACGGCTTCGACGCCGGCATGATGGTCAAGGAATACCGCCCGGACATCATCATCCTGGATGTCATGCTGCCGGATATCAACGGAAAAGAAGTCTGCCAGCGGGTTCGTAGCGATCCCTCTCTGGACGACGTCAAAATTCTGTGCATCTCCGGGATGGTCGAGGCCGAACGCATTCAGGAATTGCGTGATGCCGGAGCCAATGACTTTCTGCAGAAGCCATTTGAAGTGGACATTCTGATCCAGCGTGCCTGTCGCATGCTCGATATGGAAGTCTCCGCGGAATAATCAGAGGACTGCGGCGCGCGAGGCCCCCGCCAGTCCGGTGGGCACTCGCCGCACGACCTGTCAGGACACCCCCGGCAGGCAGTCCTTTTTCGCGTCTCGAAATCCGCAGCGTCGCCATCTGACCGGAACGCAGCACGCCGGCATGGCCCGCGCTCCGGCACGCGGCGAGTGGCGTTTCCTCCCGTGATAACGGGTCCACAACGCAAGCAGCCGGCAGGCTCCCCCAAAGCGGCCGGCTCCGCGCAACCGGAACAGCTCCTTTGGTCTCGCTCATTTCGTGTTCCGGGTTTCGAGACATCATGTCTGAAAATCGAACCGAGCCTGAGCATCCCCCCGCTGACCCGGGGTCTCATTCCCTGTTCGCGGCCATTCAGCCGGAACAGGGGCTGACAACGGCACTGCAGCAACTGGCGATGGCCTGGCAGACAGAACTGGGTCTGCCGGCCTGCTGCATCCTGGCGCTGCCGATGACCGGACAGAAAATACCGCTGCCGCGCGATTTTTCTCCGCCGGGGACCGAGGCGCTGCCGCAGCTGGCCTGGAGATCCTTTCCGCTGTCGCCGAAGCCGCTGGAGCAGATGCTGGCAATCGGCATCCCCCCGGAAAGCTGGGACACCCTTCCTTCCGGCTGGCTCGAAACCACGGTCTCGCTCGCAGGCTGGACCTGCCGGTTCGAACGCGAACTGCGACGGCAGAAGCTCGAAGCCCTGGCGGAATACGCCGCCGGAGCAGGGCACGAAATCAACAATCCGCTCGGCAGCATCATCGGGCGAACATCCCAGCTGCTCAAAGACGAATCCGATCCCGAACGACGGCGTCTGCTGGAAACCGTGGGAGCGCAGGCGTATCGCATCCGCGATATGATCGGCGACACCATGCTGTTTGCCCGCCCCCCTGTTCCGGTCCGCCGACCGATGAACATCGACACGGCCCTGCGAAGCGTGGCCGCCCGCCTGGCCCCGGCCGCGCAGGAAAAGCAGCAGACGATCGACCTGCAGCTGGCCGCCGATGTCGAAATCAGCGCCGATCCCGATCAGTTATCGATCGTGATTTCCGAACTGCTGCGCAATGCCCTGCAGGCCGCCCCGGAACAGAGCCTGATCGTGGTCCGCAGCCGGCAAACAGGGGGCCCTGCCGGGGCCGGCGTGGAATTCGAAGTCCGCGACTCCGGGCCTGGCTTCACCGACATCGAATGGGAACACTGCTTCGATCCATTCTTTTCTGGCCGGCAGGCAGGTCGCGGGCACGGCTTCGGACTGCCGAAATGCTGGCGTATCGTGACTCAGCATCAGGCAACAATTCAACTGCGGCGCGAAGGCTCCGGCACGGTCGCCGTGGTCTTCTGGCCGGAAGGAAATCAGGACAACCTTCAGGAATGATCTTCGGCCTTCTATGATCATGCATCGACCGTAACGAGCTTCCGGCTGCCTGTTCGGCCAGATTCACTCCGCACCTCCTGCATTGCCGATTCCTGTTGCGGAAACCGTCTGTCTGGTTCCCCGCCAGCGGATCGCGGCATGTTTCGTAAGAAATCCTCATTCTCCGTGACAGCACGACGAACAGGTTCTGAATCGCGCCCGGCCCGACCGGCCGACGGACTTTCGCGCTGGCAATCGGTGCTGCTGGCACTCTTTCTGGCGCGTTATCTCGTTCCGACGGAAGGAACCTCGCAGGGAACCACGCTCTGGATTGCGGTCGCCTGGCTGGCGGCCGGCAGCCTTCGCGCCTGGTGGCTGGGACGTTTCTCTGAGCTGCCCGCGAAACCAGAAACACCTGGTCCTCAGTCTTCGCCTTCTTTCTGGACCATTCCCGGCTGGACCTGCGCCGATCTGGGAGTGGCCCTGCTGACCGGGGGATCGATCCTGTCCGGGCTGCTGGTCCTGCTCACGCAGGGGGATCGCCGGGCCGCCTTGAACGGGTTACTCGAATGGCTGGCCCTCGGAGTGAGCTGGCTGCTGCTGCGGGGAGCCATGCATCAGGCGGCGTTTCGCACCCGGCTGCTGCGGCAATTCTGCCTGATCACCACGGCTCTGGCGGTGCTGGGACTGTGGCAGCATCTGTACTGGTATCCCCAGGAAGCGGCACGCCTGCAACAGTTCCTGCATCTGACGGAACAGATCGAACAGGGGAAACCGCTCGCCCGCGCCGCGCAGTCGGACTATCAGAAACTGAAGACCGAAATTGGCTCCCAGGTGCTGACGCTCGATGCCGAAGGCCGGCAGGCTCTGCTGAACCGCACCCTGTACAGCGTCGAACCGATCGGACGGTTCGCGCTGGCCAACTCGTTCGCCGCCATTCTGCTGGTCGGCCTGATTCTCAGTCTGCAGTTCTGGTTCCACGCCTGGCGAAAACGGTCACATCCGGGACAGATCCTCTGCGCCAGCGGGATTGGTCTGCTGCTGCTCACCTGTCTGATTCTGACCAAAAGCCGGACCGCTCTGGTCGGACTGGCGGTCGTGGCCGGCGTGCAGGTGCTCGTATTTTCGCTGCGGTCAGAGAACCGGAAAAAAACAGCCGGTTTCTTTGTCGCAGCCCTCGTCGGACTGTCACTGCTGATCGGGCTTCTCTTCCGAATCAAAGGCCTGGACTGGCAGGTACTCAGCGAGGCCCCCAAAAGCCTGACCTACCGCTGGGAATACTGGCAGGCGACCTGGAAACTGATTCTTGCGTCTCCGGTCTTTGGAGTCGGCCCCGGGAACTTTCGCGCGCATTACCTGCAGTTCAAGCTGCCGGCATCGAGCGAAGAGATTTCCGACCCTCACAACTTTCTGCTCGACGCCTGGTCACAGGGAGGCCTGCTGGCACTCGCCGGAACCGGCCTGCTGGTCTGGTCTCTTCTCCGGCAGGGACTGTGTCGTTCCAGCAAACTGTGTCGTTCCAGCAATACGGAACTCCCGGCGTCGACCGGTTCCTCTCTGCGAAGCCAGTTCGTCGGCCTGCTGGCTTTTGCCTTTGTGGCTGTTGCGACCTGGCTGTTCGAAGGATATCTGGATGAAACCCTGCTGGCTCTGGCCGGAATCTGGCTGGGACTCACCCTGTTGATGGCCTGGCTGGTCCCGCTGCAGCATTTCTCCCGGATGGTCATCTGGTCGGCCGGGGCGGCCCTGACGATTCATCTGCTCGGTTCCGGCGGCTGGAGCATGCCGGCCATTCTGCAGTTGTGGCTGGTCCTTCTGCTCCGTCTGCAGGCGGAATCGCCAGAACCTCCCCGAATGATTTCCGGACCAAAGTGGATTTCCGGAGCGGCCGCCGCCGGGGCGATCGTCACCGGGCTGGCGATCTGGTATGGATTACGACCGGTGATTTCCAGCAGCATGCTGCTGGAGCGCGGACGCCAGCTGATTGTCATGGACGGCAATGAACGCGGAGCCGAACGCCTGTTTCAGGAAGCGGCTCAGATCGATCCCCTGAGTGCCGAACCCTGGCAGCAGATGGCCCAGCTTTCTCACCTGCATTGGATGCGCGACCGGCAGAACCTGACTGCATTCGAAGCGGCCATTCAACAGTCGCAGGCGGCCATCGATCGCGATCCGTTTTCCGGCAAGCGTTATCTGGCTCCGGCGGAATGGTGGCTAGAGCGATTCGAGCAGGACCATGATCCGGCCTCCGCCCGGCAGGCCCTGGCTACCGCTCAAGCCGGCTTGAAACAGTATCCCGAAAACCCGCACCTTTGGGCAATCACCGCTTTGAGTGCCGCTGCCGCCGGAGAAGCGTCCCGTTCCGCGGCCGAAAAGGCCCTGGCTCTGGATCAATTGAACTATCAGCTGGGGCACAGCGACAAATGGCTGCCGGCCCGACAGCGTGCCGCCCTGCAGACACTTCTCGATTCCGCGCCGGATTCGCAGTAGGGCGATCTTTTCTGCCAGAAGCGTGTCCTCTCATGCAGGGAGTGACGTTCTCCTCAGGTCTCGAAAGACGCTCAAAAAAGCGGGCCACTGGCTCTCGGCGAAAGCGATCTTCTCGAAATCTTCACAAATTTCGTCCGGCAGGTTTGCGGACAGGGCGCTGAACACGGCCCCAGTCGCTTTTCGACCTGCCGCGTCGGACGTAGAATCAGGCTTTCGGTTTTTCTGTGTTCATGATGCATTGTGCTGGAGAAGATTTGTGAAGCCACTGCAGATACTTGCTGTGTTCATCACGCTGATTCTGGCTCTCGGAGCTCTTTCCTGGGCCTTAAGCAAGAGTTCTCAGGTGCAGAAGGCCGCCCTGGAAACTCCCCCTGCTGCGCCGGAGAACGAAACCCCGTCTGCGGACAAGCCGGAGGAAAATCACGACAAGGATCATTTCACCACCAATCCGTTCCTGAAAGATTCCAAGGCTTCTCCGGCAGGCGACCGCCCCCAGGTCGAAATTGAGGAAGTCCAGTACGAATTCGGCCGCATGGCCCTGGGCAAAACCGGCCAGCATGACTTCCTCGTCAAAAACACAGGCACGGCACCGCTGAAACTCGCCCGGGGACCGGTGCAGTGCAAATGCACCGTGAGCGGGCTGAAAGAACGCGAAGTTCCTCCGGGGGGAGAAACCCTGATTCATCTCTCCTGGACCCCCAAAGATGTCGGACCGTTCTCACAGGTCGCGACCATCTGGACCAACGATCCTGAAAAGGAATCGTTCCAGATCGGGGCCAGCGGCGAAATGTATCCCGAGATCATCGTCGCTCCCGAAAACGGCTGGCCTCTGGGGCAGATCACCAATTCCAATGATGTTCCCCTGCAGGGAGAAATCACCTCGGCCGTGCTGGAACCGTTTCAGATCACCAAAATCACCCCGTCCAGCGATCGCGTCAAACTGGAAGCGATTCCCTTTACGGAAGACGAGCTGAAAGAACGGGATCTGCGGACCGGCTTCCATCTCCTCGGCCACCTGAAAGGCATGAAAGATCCGCAACCGGTCGAAGAAAATGTGGTGATCGAAACCTCACTCGCGGACCATCCGAAATTTGAACTGCCCGTGACCGGCACCCGCACCGGGGCGATTACCATCATCGGACCCAACTGGTTCGCCGGAGGCCCGCTGATCGACATGGGCAAAGTCCCTTCCGCCAAAGGCAAAGAATTCCGCCTGACGCTGATGGTGGCCCCGGCCGATGAAGAGATGCAATTCACCGACGTCTCCGTCGATCCGAAGTTCATTCAGGTCCGTCTGAAACCTGAACAGACCGGCAAAAAGCTGGCGCGAGAACGCTATACCATGTTCCTGAATGTGCCGGCCGGCAGTCCGATCGGCATCTGGACCTCGTCCCGGCCTGGCAAGCTGACGATCAAGACCAACCATCCCCAGGTGCGCGAACTGGAAATCAACCTGCACCTGGAAGTGGAGTGAGCGGCAATCCGCTGAAAAGCGCACGGTTCCGCACCTGTCCCGGTCAGCCTGCCTGTCTCAGCTACGAATGCGAGTTCGACCAGGAGCGGGCGTCATCCGGCAATCGAGTGCGTTCCCGCACGCTGTAACTGTCGCGCTCGCGGCCAGTATTGGCCACAATCAGTTCGGCCAGCATCCCCAGCGACAGGGCCTGCGCTCCCAGCAGCAGCGAAGCCACGGAATACAGCAGCAAAGGACGGGTGCCAATGGGACTGACCGGCAGCAGATGAGCCAGATTCATCAGCAGCCAGCTGATTCCGAGATAGCACAGGCCGGCGGCACCGGTTCCGAAAAAGAACAGGCCAATGCCTCCCAGCAGGTGCAACGGACGCTGCCCGAAGGTCGTCAGAAAAGTGACCGTCAGCAGGTCGAGAAACCCGCGCAGGAAGCGTTTGAAACCGTATTTCGAATATCCAAACTGCCGGGGACGGTGGTGAACCGGCAATTCGGCGACACGAAATCCCCGGGCATGCGCCAGCACAGGAATGAAACGGTGCAGCTCTCCATACAGCCGCAGTTCCCGGGCCACCTGAGCCCGAAACATTTTGATGCCGCAGTTATGGTCATGCAGTGACAGTCCGGTCAGCTTGCCGACCATCGCATTGAAGACTTTGCTGGGATAAACCTTGTGCCAGGGGTCCAGCCGGCGTTCTTTCCAGCCGTTGACGACATCAAAGCCTTCATCCAGACGGGCCATGAATCGCGGAATTTCCTGGGGATCGTCCTGCAGATCGGCATCCATCGTCATCACAATATCGCCGCGCACGGCATTCAGCCCTGCAGTCAGTGCGGCGGCCTTGCCGAAGTTCCGCCGGAAACGGATGCCAAAGACATTCTCGTCGTCTTCGGCCAGTTGCTGAATGAGCTTCCATGATCCGTCGGTCGAACCGTCATCGACAAAGATCATTTCCACGCTGAGCTGATGCGCCTCCGCCACGGCGCGCACCTGCCGATGCAGTTCGAGCAGGCTTTCTTCTTCATTCAAAACCGGAATGACGATCGACAACATCACTTTGACTCCCTGCACCGGGCAGCTCGCTCCATCATGATTTCCGTCCGGAGAAGCTCTTTCGGCATTTCTGCCTGAGACCCCCTCACAAAACCTTCCGTGATCCGCTCGCGGAAAGGAAATTCTCATCATGTGAGAGGTTTTGTTCGCGGCTCTGAAATTCTCCCGAAGATCAGGGAGAGAGCATACTCCGGCCTAGGCTCCCTGACCTAGAGCAAGTTTTTCGCTTCGGTTTCCTTTGCGCCTGCAAAACATGGTTTTTGATTGCTGCAGCGCTTTCTGCCACCCGAGACACCAATCCTTCGCTCTGGCGAAATCTGCCGATGCATTGCTGGCAGTCGTGCGAACGTGAACCGCAATTCCGGGCAGCAAATCCAGCGGGACTGAATCCGTGCCGCACAGAATGAAGATGAGCGTCTATTGAGCATGTAACGATCTCTCATGCGTCGTGATCACTCGAGCGGCGGAGTTGATCTCCGCCGTCTTCCGAGCGTCAGTCACGCGTGACAGTCGGTCAGATGTTGAATCCCGTCATGCCTGGCAGTCGTGTACGTATCGATTGTGAACCACGTTTTTCGAGCAGCAAATCCAGCGGGATTGAATCCCGCCGCTCAGAAATCCGACTCAGAATGACAGTCACTCGCAGACCAGTGCCACACACCGCGACATGGCACGAGCCGGCCCTATTCAGATACCTGGCTCAGCACATCACGCGCGGCTGACAGAGTGGCCTGCACGTCTCCCTCGGTGTGCAGGATGCTGACAAAATTCGCCTCGAACTGGCTGCAGGGCAAATAGATCCCCCGTTCCAGCATCCCGTGGAAATACCGGGCGAAACGGGCCGTGTCATTGCGGGCCGACACCTGATATCCACTCACCGGGTCCGGATTGAAAAACAAAGTGAACATGCCGCCGGCAAAAGGGACCGAGTGAGGAATCCCCAGTTCCAGACAGATCGCTTCCAGCCCATGACACAGGCTGGCCGTGCGACGTTCCAGTTCCGGATAAGGATTCAGGTCACGAATGGTGCGCAAAGTCGCAATGCCTCCCGCCACCGCCAACGGATTGCCTGACAATGTTCCCGCCTGATAGACCGGGCCGGCCGGCGAAACCGTCTGCATGATCTCCCGGCGTCCGCCATAGGCTCCCACCGGCAGCCCGCCGCCGACAATTTTCCCCAGTGTGGTCATATCGGGAATGACACCAAAACGGGCCTGCGCTCCCCCATAGGCCACGCGAAACCCGGACATCACTTCATCGAAAATCAAGACCGTCCCGTAGTGAGTGCATAACCGTCGGCAGGCGTCGAGAAATTCGCCGGTCGGAATCACCACGCCCATGTTGCCGACCACCGGTTCCAGAATCACCGCCGCCAGCCGGTTGCCATGCTCCTGAAAGGCCGCTTCCAGCCCCGGGACATCATTGTATTCCAGCACCAGTGTGTCGCGGGTGCAGCCTTCCGGCACGCCCGGACTCGAAGGCACGCCCAGCGTCAGCGCGGCACTGCCGGCCTGGACCAGCAGACTGTCCACATGCCCGTGATAACAGCCGGCAAACTTGATGATGGCATCGCGCCCGGTATATCCGCGGGCGACACGCAGCGCGCTCATCGTCGCTTCCGTGCCGGAATTCACCAGCCGCACCTGCTCGATCGAAGGCACGGCATCGATAATCAGGTCGGCCAGTTCCGTTTCCTGCTCCGTCGGTGCCCCGAAACTGGTCCCCGATTCCAGCGCCTGACGCAGCGCCGCAATGACCGCCGGATGCCGATGTCCCAGCAGATGCGGACCCCAGGAACCGACATAATCCAGAAACCGGTTGCCGTCGACATCGAACAGAAACTGCCGGTCTCCCCGGGCAATGAACACCGGAGTCCCTCCCACGGCACCAAAGGCCCGGGCCGGGCTGTTCACGCCTCCAGGAATCCGTAACCGGGCCTGGGCAAACAGTTCCCTGCTGCGTGTCTGATCAAGCATCTCTGACAATCTTTTCTCTGAAGGATTCTGCCCGGGCCAATGCAGCGGTCTGTCGGCATTCCTGCCTGCCGGCATGTCTTTCTGTCAGCGTTCTTTCAGGACCATATCGATACAGAAGACCGCGGCCACAATCAGCATCCGCAGGGGATTTTCAGGCGGCACGGCATCGGAGATCTGCAACACATAATTGTCGGCCGTGGTGAACAGTTCCTTGCCCACTCCGCCCCATTTTTTATGGACTTCGGCCAGCACCTGCCCGTCATGCACAAATTTGTAATGGAAGCCGGTCCACTTGCCCTGCAACTGGCAGAGCGGCTCATCCCCGGCTCCCAGCACCTGAAACGCTCCGCCAATCGAAAACAACTTCTGCCGGAAGCCGCCGATCCGCTCATCGTCTTCATCCAGCACATGCACTTTCGACAGAAACAGATTCACGCCGCGGGTCACGCGCACCACCGGTTCCCCGTCCGACGTGGTGACTTCGACATCAAACGGGGTCATGGTTTTCCAGTCGGAAAACCGCAGCAGGCGCGTCACCCAGCCGAGTCGCGGTTCGCGACAATGCAGAATGAGTTCCCCGGTCGACGGATCATAGACGTCATAATTGTTGGCCGCCTTGAACAGCCCGTAATGTTCTTTGACCAGATACAGGTTGTGATGAAGAATTGGATGCATGAGCGTTGAATCACTTCCATTCTACTGTCAGGTCGACTGGCCGGCTCATTCTTTTCCTGCCGGCATGTATCACTCCGGGCAGGTTCCCGCGAGATCTGTTGCTCCGACCTTGGCCTGTGACCTGCCCCTGCGGCAGGTCCCCTCTTCCGTCCGCCTGACAGGTGGCCCATGGACATGAATTTCAGGCAGCTTAGCTGGAAGTGGGCATTCCAGCCATCACGATCCCCTCAGGCCGGCAGATCATCACGCTTCAGAAGCACTGAGCACCTTCGTCTCTGAGTCAGCGGCATCTGCCCTCCGCGAGTGACGTTATCATGCGGCAAGGCGGCCACCCGTCGACCCAAACGGGGAAATCCGTGAGGCCAGATCCCTGCACAGCCCAGGATCGCCGGCAGAATTCCTGTGCCCGAGGCGGTATCGTCAAAACAGCCGTTACGACCGACCAGGCGAACCGGTCGCAGACCGGAGTTTTTCAGAAGCGCTTTCATTCCTGACGGAAAATTCTCTATAACTTGGGAACCTGTGATCAGTTGCGTTCATCTATTGCAAAACCGCCCCCGGAGGCGTCCTATGAAGTGTCTGTGGACCGTGTGTCTGGTGCTGATGATCTGGGGAATTGGAAGCACGGCCGCTGTTCCTGTTCAGGCGCAAGGGCTGATCTGGACTCTTCCACAGGAAGGGGACTGGGTGCGATATGAAGGAACTTATACCCAGAAAATTCAAGGGCAGGGGGGAGCCACACAGGGCGAATTGACTCTGAGCTGGCAGAAAATTGTCACCCTGAAATCCCTGAACACCGAAAATGCCGACTTCCGTGATGCGTCCCAGCCCTGCCGCTGGGTCGAAATCAAAGTGGAAACCGGCAATCAGGCCGACGGCAAACTGACTACCGGCCCTGGCGGCACCCAACTCTACCGCCTTCTCATTCCGGTCTCCGCCATTCAAGGAACCGTGACCGAAAAACTGGTCGATGACCGGGATGTTCTCGTTTCATACGTCCCGATTGTGAAAGGCTATCGCAAATCTGGAGAAGACGAGGCCGTTGAACTGGATGCCGGCGTGTTTCAACTGTATCCGGTCGTGGCCCTGATCCATCATTACCGGAATCTGAAAGCCGCAGACTCGGCCGAGAAAATCACCGTTCCGGCAGGCGATTTCGAAGCCACGGCCTATCAGGGAACCCTGACGGCAGAAACCGCCATGCTGCGCTCGACCAACAGCTGCACGCTGTTCCGCTCTGCCGGCATTCCTTTTGGCGTGGTGAAATGGACCGCCTCGACCGTCGAAGAATCCAAAGGCTCGACCGATCCCCGCTCGGAATTCAAAGAGTCCACCAGCCTGTCTGAAGAATTGCAGGCGGTCGAAACCGGCACCGGTGCAGAAGCGGAACTGATCATTCAGTAAGCCCAGACCCCTGTGCCCTGTGCGATTGCCAGCCCCTCCACATGCGATGGCTCGCACGGTTCGTGGAGAAGAAAGCGTTCGCTCTTGAGGGGATTCGTTATCGCGGCATTGAAAACCGCAGACTGAAGGTTTCGCGTCCTGCTCGCGGGAAGAAAGCGTTCGCCCTTGAGGGGATTCGTTATCGCGGCATTGAAAACCGCAGGCTGAGCGTTTTGCCCCCTGTTCTCGGAGAAGAAACTTTCATCCCTGAGTGTGTGTCATTGCGTAGTCAGAAATTCTTGCAGCACCAGAGCGCTGTTGTGCTGTTCGTCGTGCGCGGCATAGACGAATGTGACGGTGCCTTCCGACGCCCGGTGTTTCAACAGCGTCAGCAGGTCGCCGGTTTCTGCCAGTTCGGCCTGATAGCGTTTACGGAATTCATCCCATTTTTCCGGGTCGTGGTTGAACCATTTGCGCAGCTCCGTGCTGGGAGCGACATCCTTCAGCCACAGATCGACGGCCGCCTTCCCTTTGCTGACTCCCCGGGGCCACAGGCGTTCGACCAGAATGCGCAGCCCGTCCTGCTTTGAAGGCTCATCATAGACACGTTTGATCCGGATCATTGCTGGGATTTCCTGACAGAGACAGACATGAGAGTTTTCCTTCCGTTCAGGCCACAGGCGCCACGCGGCCCATAGCATTTCACCAGATCACGACGCGTCAACAAGTGTCTCCTCATTCCACAGTGATTCGCACCCATTGATAATCTGTTGTGATCCATCACATGGTGCCCCCCCCCGAGCGGCGGAGTTGAACTCCGCCGTCTTCCATGTCCCGGTCACGCGAGACAGCCGTCACACGCCAAATTTTATCGCGCATCACAGTCGATCGCATGCCAATTGTGGACCATGTCCCTCAAAACAGAAATGCCGGCGAGATTGAATCCCGCCGCTCAGAGTTGGGAATGCATGCCCATGCCACACGTTGCGACCCATCACGCACCACAACCGGTCACCTTTTCTCGGCTCACACAACCGCGACATTCTGCCCCCAGCCAGCCATTCCCCCGAATGGTGCCCCTCTCTGAGAGTGCCGCTCCCCTGCTGCACAACGTCCGTCATCCGTCAGTGCGTCGGGTCGGTTCTAGCGCAGGTTCTTCTGAGCATTGACTCTCGAGCAGGGCCAGCGTGTCCAGAAAATCGACAGGGAGGCCGGCAGTGTGTCTCATCCAATGCCCTGAAACCGGATGGGCGAATTCCAGTCGGGCGGCATGCAGAGCATGGCGGCGGATCGGCAGCCCGGTTTCCACTTCCCGGATCTCCATGCTTTCCCCACGGAGATGGAACGGCTTGAACCGTCCCTGCGTTTCATAGAACTCATCTCCCACCAGCGGGTGGCCCAGTGCAGCCAGATGCACCCGAATCTGGTGATTGCGTCCCGTGCGTGGGCGAGCCCAGATCAACGTGTGCCGGGCATAGCGCCGGATCACCTGATAGCTGGTTCTGGCCGGTTTCCGGTCGAGTGCATCGGCGCGACACGACATCAGCACATGCCGGCCGGTGCGTGCCCGTCCAATTGCCAGATCAACGGTTCCGGAATCCTGTTGAATGCGGCCTTCGACGAGTGCCAGATAGGCTTTCGACACCCGGGACGTTTCAAAGGCCAGCGACAGGGCCGCATGCGCCTGATGGATCATCGCGACGGCAATCGCCCCGCTCGTCTGACGGTCGAGCCGGTGCACCATGCCAGGCCGCAACAGGCCCCGCAGTGCGGAACGCTCATCCAGCCAATGCTGCACGACATTGGCCAGCGTGCCGGCCTGATCATCGCCGACCGGATGGACAATCATGCCGGCCGGTTTGTTCACCACCAGACACCATTCGTCCGCATAAATCACATCCAGCAGGGCAGGGCAGGGATCGAGCAGTTTGTCCGGCGGTTCCAGCAGACAAATGCGAACCTGCTGCCCGGTAAAGACTCTGTCTGTCTGGCCTGCCGGGGCAAAATCGATGGTCGCCCCGCCGGCATGCACGATCCGCTGAATCCGCCAGCTGGTATAGTTGCGAAGATGCCTGCAGAGAAAGGAATCAATGCGGCTGCCGCTCTGTTCTGATTCAACCTGGAATTCAAACACCGGAGCCGGCATGTCTCTGCGCGTCCTGACCTGAAGTTCGCCCTGCCGTTCCACCATTCCTGACAGGTTTCACCTGTGTTCATCAGGGCCGGGCACAGCAGACAGGCAGGAAGTACCGCATTGGTGAGCAGCTGGCAAGATCCTGCCTGCCCATTTTTCGAGTTTGTCACAAGCTTTATAAAAGTTCAGAACCGCTTCTACGATTGGCTGTCCGACCTGCGTATACTCTTCATAAACACCTCATGGAGAAAACCGCACGGCATCGGGATCCTCCGGGCAGAACCGTTTCCGATCTGCTCAAAAATCACAGAACCAAAAATACAGAGCAGAAAGAATACAGAGCAGAAAGCACAGAAAGAAACGCAGGGAAGCAGGCACCGAGAAACAGATACAGAAAAGCAAGTTCCGGTTGAGTGTATCGGCAGAGTGTATTCTGGCAGTGTTTGATCCATCGACGAGAAGGCACCGTGTCATCATGCCCACGAAATCCATCCGCCCGAGTATTTCGGAAACATCTTATCGTTTTTTTGATCGGCCGCTCCATCCCGAGCTGTTCAGTCCGGCGATCACCGGCCGCATCAAGGCCGGTGAGTTCGATCTGCAGTTAGGGATCTGCCAGGGGGGACATTATCTGCAGGCGTCGGCCCAGGGAAAAACGATGGCCGAAGTGACCGCCCCCGACAGTCAGATTCTGTCGATCTACGGGCTGCAGCAGACCTTTTTCTTCAGCCCGGATGAAGAACTGGTGGTCGAAACCGAACAGCCGTTCGGGTATCACTTCGCAGGACAGATCGACATTGTCGACTTCCCGATCTTCACCCGGGTGCAGATGGAACTGGAGATGGAAGCCAGCAAGGCATTCCTGTCTTACCAGTTTCCAGCCACCAATCGCCTGCTGCCCGGTCCGCTGAGCCTGGTGCAGGTCGAAGGCAATCCCCAGTCACTGACAATCAATACGTTTCACACCTTCCCCGATGATCTGGTCGTGCTGCGCACCCAGTCTCTGCTGGAACTGAAATGATGGACTGAGGGAACAGGGCTGAGAACCAGACCAGCGCAAACTCACACGGCAAAGCCCAGCGCAGAGTCATACCACTCAGGCTCCCAGTCATCCCGCCGATTCTCACACCGGTCGGGAAGCCAGTTCTGCACAAAGGTCAGCCTGGCCGCCCCTCTCAGGTGCCCCCTGGCCGGGAATCGTGCCAGTGCCGTGCCATCACTCATGCCGCGCCATCATCAGGTCCGGACCTGACCACCGCCAGGCAGGGCACTGGATCATTTGCGCAGACTCTTTATGATCTGTGCAGAGCGCCTCACTCCTGCCGGGGCCACGTTCCACCACGCGGCGAGCTGCGTTTCCGGATTTCAGAGCACGAAACGTCAATGAGTGCATCCGCGAGCACCGGAAAGAACCACCGGCTCGATGGCACCCATTCCGTTTCCATGAACCGTCCTTGCCCCGCGGAGGGGGGAAGTCATCAGTCCGAAGACCGTTCGACGCGGGCACCGGAAAGAGCCACTTGCTCCAGACATCTGACCAGATCGAACCATGCATGACCGTGACGTTGGATTCCAGCACCGGATTTCTTGACCGCCTGCGGGCTGTGCTGCCGCCCGATGCCGTGCTGACCGCGCCTGATGAGCGTCTCGTTTATGAATGCGACGGCTATATCATCGAAAAAAGCCTGCCGGATGTGGTCGTTTTTCCTGCCGATGCGCAGGACGTGGTCAACATTGTCCGGCTCTGTCACGAATTCAATGTCCCATTTGTTCCCCGGGGAGCAGGTACCAGTCTGGCCGGGGGTACCTTGCCGGTCGGCGGCGGGGTGATGATCTGCACCACCCGGATGCGGCAGATTCTCGAAATCAATCTGCGCGATCGTTATGCCGTGGTGCAGCCGGGCACTGTCAATGTGCATCTGACCCAGCGGCTGAAAGGGACCGGCTTCCACTTCGCGCCCGACCCCTCCTCGCAGGGAGCCTGCACCATCGGCGGAAACGTCGCCACGAATTCCGGCGGCCCGCACACACTCAAATACGGCGTCACCGTCAACCATGTCCTCGGGCTGGAAGTCGTGCTGCCGGATGGCCGGCTGGTTCAGCTGGGAGGCCCGACCGAAGATCAGCCCGGCTACGATCTGACAGGCCTGTTTGTAGGAAGTGAAGGGACTTTCGGAATCTGCACCCGCATCTGGGTGCGTCTCACGCGCGATGCCGTGGCCTGCCGCACCATGCTGGCCGTGTTCGAAACCGTGGCCGACGCGACGGCCGCCATCAGTGGCATCATTGCCGCCGGAATCGTCCCCGCCGCGCTGGAAATGATGGATCAGGGAATCATCGGAGCGGTCGAGCAGGCATTTCACTTCGGGTTTCCTCTCGATGCCGGAGCCGTTCTGCTGATCGAAGTGGACGGACTGGAAGCCGGACTCGAAGAAGAAGCCCAGCGCATTATGACACTCTGCACCCAGTCCGGGGCCCGCGAAGTGCGTCGCGCTCAAACCGCACAAGAACGACTGCTGCTGTGGAAGTGTCGCAAGCAGGCATTCGGTGCAATCGGGCGTCTCGCTCCCAGTTTCTGCACTCAGGATGGAGTGGTCCCGCGCACCCGCCTGCCGGACATCCTCGAATTCATTCAGGCCACCGAGAAAAAATACGGTCTGCGGATTGTGAATGTTTTTCACGCCGGAGACGGCAACATCCACCCGATCCTGCTGTTCGATGAACGGGATGCCGAACAGACCCGCAAAGTCATTCTCGCCGGAGACGAAATTCTGTCCCGCTGCATCGAACTGGGGGGAAGCGTGACCGGCGAACATGGCATTGGAGTCGAGAAGATCGGCTTCATGGACAAACTGTTCACGCCAGACGATCTGGCCGTGATGAAAGCAATTCACGACGTTTTCAATCCGGACGGCCGCTGCAGCCCGCAGAAAATGCTCCCCACGGCGGCCGGTTGCGGAGCCGAACACATTCATCGCTCCAAACCAGGCCGACGGGCGGCCATGTGATTCACTTCTTTCTCTCCCCCTGCGCGCTTCCCTTGCATCGGAACGGCAGGCGGGCAGGCGAAGTGTGGAAATTCTTTCTCGAAAACCCCGGTGCGCAGGTTTCCGACAGGACAAACTTCTGTCGTCCGGAGCCGATGCACCACAAGAAGGACTTGCCATGCGTTCCTGCGGAGTCTTCCTGACTGTTCTGCTGGCCATGCCGGCACTGGCTGCGCAAGCCGAGGACAGGCCGCCGAATATCGTGGTCATTGTCGCTGACGATCTGGGGTTTTCCGACCTCGGCTGTTATGGCAGCGAAATCCGGACCCCGCATCTTGATCAACTGGCAAATCAGGGAGTGCGATTTACCCAGTTCTACAACACGGCCCGCTGCTGGCCGTCCCGTTCGGCCCTGCTGAGCGGCTATTACCCGCAGCAGATCCATCGGGATGAACTCCCTGGTCTGGGGGGAGGCGGCCGGGGGCGGCGCCAGACTTGGGCACACCTTCTGCCTGAACGGCTCAAAAGCCAGGGCTATCACAGCTATCACTCCGGGAAATGGCATGTGGACGGGCCGGTGCTGGCCGGCGGCTTCGAACATTCCTACCAGTGCGAAGGGGGCCGATTCTTCAATCCCCGAAACCACTTCGAAGACGATGTCCGTCTGCCGGCCGTGGAACCGGACAGCGGCTATTACACAACCACCGCTGTCGTCGACTATGCCTTGAAATATCTGCATGGCCACCAGGCCGAGCATGGCCAGGAACCGTTCTTCCTGTATCTGGCGTTCATTGCGCCGCACTTCCCGCTGCAGGCTCCGCAGGCGGATATCCAGAAGTATGCCGGGCACTATGCCGCCGGCTGGGATGAACTGCGCCAGGCCCGTTTCGACCGGCAGCAGAAAATGCATCTGCTGCAGACGTCACTTTCCCGCATCGAACCGGATGTCGGCCCCCCGTATGATTTCCCGCAGGCCATCGCGCAGCTGGGGCCGGGCGAAATCAACCGGCCGCTCCCCTGGAATCAGCTCACGCCGGAACAGCAGAAATTTCAGGCCACCAAGATGGAAATTCATGCGGCCATGGTCGACCGCATGGATCAGGAAATCGGCCGGGTGCTTGAACAGCTGCGCCAGATGAATGCCTGGGACAATACCCTGATTCTGTTTCTTTCAGACAATGGGGCCAGCGCCGAAATCATGGTCCGCGACGACGGGCACGATCCGTCGGCTCCTCCGGGGTCACATGCCAGCTATTTATGTCTGGGACCTGGATTTTCGAGTCTGGCGAACACTCCGTTTCGCCGACATAAAACCTGGGTCCATGAAGGGGGAATTTCCACTCCGCTGATTGCCCATTGGCCGCAGCGCATTCGAACTCCCGGCGCATTGCGGCACTCCCCTGGACATGTGATCGACCTGGTTCCGACTCTGCTGGAAATCGCCGGAATTTCCCCACAGACGCAGACCGATTCCGCAGCGCCGCAACTGCCTGGCAAATCACTCGTCAATGCGCTCGCCGATGATGTGATCGTGCCGCGCGAATTCCTGTGGTGGCTGCACGAAGGAAATCGCGCCATCCGGCAGGGAAACTGGAAGCTCGTGGCCGCGCGGGACGATCCCTGGGAACTGTATGACCTGACAACCGATCGCGCAGAATCGCAGGACCTCGCCAGCCAGCATCCGGAACAGGTGAAGTCGCTCGCGGAATTGTGGCAGCGCCAGTTTGATGAAACACTTGCTCTGGCAAAACAGACCCGGGAACTGGGATTTCCCCCGGCCGCCAAGGGAAAAAAGCCGGCTGCCGCAAAATCCGGCAAGTAATACGGATTTCAATGTAAAACAGCGCGAGCTCGCAGTTCGATATCCGCATGTTTCATGCGACAAAGAACCATGCCTTTACGCGACTGCATGCTGGAATCCAGATCAGAATGGGGATTCACACCCATTCAACACGTTGCGACACCTCACGCGATGCGCCCACCGAGCGGAGGAGTTCAACTCCGCCGTCTTCAACGAGATGTTGATACGTTAAAACGTAAAAAAACGGTGCTCGGTGATCTGGCGATATTCTTCACCCGGGCGGAGTGCCGTCGACGGGAACTCCATCTCGTTGGGAGAATCAGGAAAGTGCTGGCATTCCAGACAGAACGCCTCATGCTGCCTGCGTCCGGCACAATGATCGGAGCCATCAAAATGATTGGCCGTATAAAGCTGCACCCCCGGGGCTGTCGTATAAACGGCCATCACCCGGCCCACCCCGGCATCCGCGGCTCGGGCGGCCATTTTCAAACTGCCATCCCAGTCACGGATTGCAAAGCAGGTGTCATAGCCTCCTCCGGTCGATTCAATTTCATCGCCAATGGCCCGCGGGGCGCGAAAATCATAGGGGGTGCCGGCGGCTTCCAGAATGACGCCGGTCGGCAGCACATTCGCATCGGTTTCGAGATAGGAATCAGCGAACAGTTCCAGCTGATGCTGCAGAATGTTCCCCTGCGCGGCCAGGTTCCAGTAGGTGTGATTCGTGAGATTGATCACCGTCGGCGCATCGGTCTTGGCACTGTATTCCCATGTCAGAACATGCCGGTCGATGCGGTAAGTCACTGACACCGACAAGGTCCCGGGATAGCCGTCTTCGCCGTCCGGGCTGACCGTGCGAAAGGTCACCGCATCGTCGCCGATCTCGGCTTCCCAGAGGCGGTGCGTGAGACCGCGGAGTCCGCCGTGCAGATGGTTGGGACCATTGTTCTGAGCCAGAACATATTCGCGTCCGTCCAGCCAGAATCGTCCCTGTCCGATCCGGTTCGCATAACGGCCCACGGTGGCTCCCAGATAACCGGGATTCGAATAATAGCCCTGCGGAGACATGTTCCCGACCACGACATTGGCCGAGTGTCCGTTGCGGTCAGGGCAGATGACCGAAACCAGCGCCGCCCCCATGTCGGTCAGTTCCACCCTGAGAAACGGATTCTCCAGCGTATAGAGCGACCACATGGTGCCGTCTGGATGTCGTCCCCAGTTTTCCTGCTTGTTCACCATAAATCACACTTTCTGCCGGTGACCGACCTTCAATGCTGGACTCTGTTTTCTGGCAGCACAAGAGTCTGCACGGTCCTGACCTCGACCTGCACAGCGGGCCAGATCATTCCCCCCTGCGGCCTGTCAACAGACGCCGGAACAGATGAACTGAAGCAGGGTCCTGAGAATTGGCCCTGAGAATTGTCTGTGCAGATGAAATCAGCGACGGGATGCAGGCAAGCGTCCAAGAGTGAGACCGTGATCAGACCGACCGCTTTCCACTCTGAACGCGTCTTTCGACCTTCCCCTGCGCAGGGCCAGAGCCCAGGCGGCTCTCTTCCTGCCGGAAAGGAGATTATCGGCCTGGCGATTCACAGAACAAGAGGGGAGAAAAAATTCCCGCGAAAGCCCGGGAACCGCAGGAATGTCAGTCAGGATCATCCGGAAAACCGGCCCATTTTGGCCGCAACCGTCTGAATCCGGCGCAACGCGTTCAAGCCGGTGTCCCCCTTCACCGGTCGGGCAGGCGCGACGCCAGCCAGATGACGTCGCGACTTCTGAGCGGCGGAGTTTCACTCCGCCGTCTTCACTCCCCCAAAAGATCGGGTGCCCGGCCCGGATCCCCCTGCGACGGATGCCAGACGAACGGACCACCAGACGATCGCGCTTCGATTCTCCTGACATTCTCCGGGGAGCCCGTGTCCTAGAATTTCGGCACGTCCTTGGTGTCGTAGCGTTTGGGGTCCCAGAACCGTTCGCCCATTTTGAAGCCGAATCCCCAGCCCTTTTCCTGTTCAGCACGACGTGCCCATGGAGTGCCCGGATGGTTCTTGATGACGGCATTGTACAGGGCCACGGCCTTGTCTTTCTGGGCCTGCAGTTCCTTCATGTCGACCTTTGAAGCCCGAATCTGCTCGGGAGTCGGTTCCAGCAGGGTCTGGGTGTTATACACATTCCATTCATTCGACTTGGCGTCTTTGAATTTGGGATTGCTCTTCAAATGGGAATCCAGCAGCAGCAGATACTGGAACTGGCGGACGCGATAGGACATGAGCTGGGCAATCGCCAGGTCATAAGCCGCGCGCCAGCGGGGTTCCGACTCTTTATCGCGCAGTTTTTCGATCTTCTCGAGTGCCCGAATGCCTTCATTGAGTTTTACCAGCGAACGCAGGCACCGGCTGAAATTCAGATCCCGTTCCTTGGCGAATTCCACCGAATCAGGCGACCAGTGTTCGCGACGCAGGTTCAGTTCTTTATCCAGATGCGGATTGAGCGCGACGATCACCTTCCAGATTGTCGACCGGAATTCGCTTTTGTTCCGTTCGATTTCATATTCACGCCGCGGAGTCAGCGTCGGCTCATATTCCTTCATGGCCAGATCGTCGAACTTGCGCGGTCCACGGGCGTCGCGGCCGATCAGATCTTTTTCTTCGCTGGCCAGCATGAAGAAGATTCCGCCTGATTCTTTGGCCAGACGCACCTGACCATAGGGTCCGAAGCCACTGGAAGCAGAATCCCAGCGCCCATGCAGGCCGTCATACTGCAGACATTCAGGGAATGCCGTTTCCGGGCCGCGATCGACCCGAATCCAGTATTCCAGACCATCTTTCGGATTCACCCAGCGCAGATGGGCATATGGATATCCAAAGATCGCTTCGCGCCCCATGAAGTAGATCGGGGCGGAATACTTTTCAGACTTTGAAAGGGTCTCTTCGATCTGAATGTCATCTTCCCCGCTTTCGTCGGTCACCACAATGACCGCCAGTTTGCGGTTGGACCGCTTCGCCATCGGACCGAATTTGTCAATCAGCTTCGAAATGGCCGCAAAGGTCAGCTCTTTGCCGGAATCGTCATCCGCAACCGACTCGATCGCTTTCTGAATCGCGGCCAGGTCGCTGGTCGGGCCGGGAAGCAATTCTTTGATTTCGCCGCCGAAACTGCAGATCATTGTCTCCAGCGACGAATACTTCATGTTGCGGGTTTTGGCTTCGTTCTGGGCAATATTCAGTTCTTTGTAGATTTTGTCGAGGTTCTGTTTGATTTCGACCCGGTCGTCTTTCAGGCTGTTCGAAGCGTCAAACATCCAGAGCGCAATCACCGGCTCTTTGCGCATCATGCGGGTGAGTTCCTGCGTCACCCGGCTCATGGCGGCACCATAGCCTTCGACGCGCGCGCCGCCTTCCCCTTTCACCTGGCCCTCGCCCAGGTCCATGCCCATTTCGCCCACGCCGGGAATCGCGATGTCGCCGATAGTGACAACCCGCAGTTCCGAGACACCTTTGATCACTTCAGACTCACCGATTTTGGCCTGGGCCATGGAGGCAGTGCCGCTGCCGGCCATGCTGCCGATGCCGGTGCTGACCATGCCGCCCGACTGCATCGAGAGCGAGTCGGAGACCCGGGTGTCCAGGCTCAGATCCTGGTCGAATTCCTGCTGAGCCCGTTCATCGGCCAGCACCGTCTCGACCACGACATTCTCAGGCGAGATGATGTGTGCGGTGAACTTGTAGAAGGAAAATGCGACCAGCGCCAGGGCATGAATGGCCGCCGAAGTGGCCATGGCCGATGCATTGCCGCCTTTGAAAAAACTCCACATGGGACAGACCTGAGGGGCTGAATGACAGAAGGGCTGATCAAAATCCGGCTCACAGGATCATCCATGATCAAGAAAGCATCATTGCAAGGATCGCATCAAACTTGAAGTTCGGACGGCACAGGAGCCCTGAAAGCCCTGCGATCCGTTGACCGTACCGAACAAATGAATTTCAAATGGGTTTCAAAACCTAACAGGAGGCCTCTGCCTGCCTCTCCCTGACAGGATCACCGACAACCGACAAGGGGGCTGCCAGGGCAGCTCACAGGATACTACAATTTCGGGACATTCTTCCGCTGCATGACCCGCTTTTTGTTGTCTTCCTTTTTGCGTTCTTCGTCCGCCAGCAGCAGCCGGGCCACTTCCTGGTCGTTGCCTTTCAGCACGGTGCTGCCGGGAATCGGCTGGCTGAATTCCTCCCAGGTCCATCCCAGGGGGGTGCTCAGCTCCCGCTCGGCCATCAGTGCCCAGGGCGTTCCGGGGTGCTCATCGATGACACGCTTCAGATAAGTCCGGGCCAGTTCGCCCCCTTTGCGCATTTCCGGTCCGCTCTCAATTTTGTCTGAGGCCACCAGACGCCACATGTTGTCATCCTTCTTCTCGAATGACTTCGGGGAGAGCTTCATGGCTGCCAGCATCTGGTTGTATCCCAGAAAACGGACCCGCATCGCCAGCACGCGCCCCATGGCCAGATCATAAGCGGCCCGCCAGCGATCTTCCCGCAGTTTGTCGCGTGAGGATTCTCCGGCCTTCAGGGCTTCATACATCCGCCCCATGGCATAGACCGCTTCGGCCGGTGCTTTCTGGGCTTCCGCCAGATCATTTTTCAGGATGTTGTCATTGTAGGCCCGGAACTCGAGTGTCGGGACCGGCAGGCTCTCCTGATAGGTTGCGCTGGCGACAGTCACCAGTGCGGCTTTCGCCGGATTTTTGGCAATTTCCTGCTCCTGCACCCGGACCGGGCGATAATCCGGAGCATAGCGCCGCATGATGGCCCGATCGAATCCATAACCGCGGCTCTCTTCGGTAATCAGATACAGTCCGCCGGTTTCTGCGCACAGCCGGGTCAGAGCATAGGGACCATAACTGGAAGACATCTGATTGAGTCGCCAGTCCGGCCGGGCGCCGACAAACGGCAGCTGCAGTCCATCCGGAAAGGCCGACTCCGGTCCCTGATCGACAGGAATGTCCTCTTCATAGCCATTCTCGCCGACCCAGTGCACATAGCCTTTCTGGCGGCCGAAAATTGCGGCATTTCCGATGGTATAGACTTTTGTCTGGCTGCGTTTCGCCAGCGAGATGACATCTTCCAGATACTGCTCGAAGTCATCGCCCCGTTCATCGGTGACAATGAACACCATGCGGTTCCAGGGTCCCTGATTCCGCTGCCAGCCACGGTATTTTTCCAGGACCATTTTCAAGGCCCCGAACACATATTCATGGCCGGTCTCATCCGTCTTGATTTTGTGTCGCACCACTTCGCTCAGCGCCGCGACATCCTGAATCGGTTCCGGAGTCAGAATATTGGTTTTGTCGCCAAAGCTGACGACCATGGAATACAGCCCTTCCGTGGTCCCGCCGGTGTTCAACTGCTTGTAAATGTTGTCGAAGCGGTCGGCAATGGCCGCCCGGCGCTTGTCGAGTGAGCCGGAGGCATCCATCAGCCAGATGACCAGGGTTTTGCGGTCTTTCAGCGACTGGCGGATTTCAAAGGCCACGCGATCCATGGCCCCTTCCACGCCGCCGGTACCTCCCATCGCGTTGTCGGTGTTCCCTTTGATGGAGACCGTCGACACAATGTCATGGCCGTCGAAGCGGGGAACGGCGGCTTCCGCCAGCTGGGCAATTTCCGGATTCAGCGCTTCTTCCAGCTTTTCCTGCATAGAAGCTTCGTTGCCGGCGACGGCCGTAGCGGCGCTCAGGGAGGGAGGCATGCCATCCGAGGCTCCTCCGTTGCCCACCTGATCTTCCGTAATGCTCTCCGCGAAGTTGAGGCGTTCTTCCTGCGTCAGATCCTGCAGGTCGCTCACAATTGTGTTGACCGGATCCGTGCGCGAAATCTCGAAGACGACAAAGTTGAAGGCCGCCAGCACAGACAGGTTCATCAGCAGGCTGACGCCCAAGGCTGGCAGATCTTTAATGAAACTCGACATCATTCCGCCTGCTCCCCGCTGATGTGCACTCGCTGCACCCTCTGCCGTCAAATCACTGCGATGACGACACCTGCCAGACAGAATCTGCACTGATCCCTGTCCCAGGTCTTCCCAACAGAAGTCCCGGCGAGCAGAGATCCGCTGAAAAACAGTCTGTCTTTTCTGGCAGAACTCTGAACTGAATGTGATTGCTCTCTGGTATCTTATGGAGATTCATAAGCCAATTCAAATCTTTCCGGCCGTGGTCCACTCCGTTCCGGATTGCCGGAACAGGTCTCCCGGCGTTTTGCAGGGCGCCAGCCTGCTGCGGAAAGGCGGGCAGGGGAGGGCCAGATCGGCCGGACCACACTCTTCAGGCCAGGTCAGCCTGATCAGGATTGAGACACCCTGAACCCCGATCATGCGCCCTGTTCCGTTCCCCACTTCTTAAAGAACCTCCTCACCCGGGCGCACTCTTCGTCAGAATCGCCTGATTTTACAGACCATTCGGGCAGAAAAATTTCCCGCTGGACCGGCCAATCCTCCCGGATAGCGTTGAATTGGCTCACGAACCTGATACAGTTCCGGCTTCAATTTCGAAATGGAAACGCTGTGCAGAGAGCTGCTTCCCGTGAAGCGGCCAGGCGAGGGAGCCTTAGCGAAATGTCGGTCACAAAAGAACGTAAATCACAACTCATCAATGACTTCCAGCGATCCAGCGAAGATACTGGATCGCCAGCGGTGCAGATTGCAGTGCTGACGGAACGGATCAACGCTTTGACGGATCATCTGCGTGGACACATGAAAGACCACGCAGGTCGACGGGGATTGCTGATGATGGTCAGCCGCCGCCGCCGTCTGCTGGATTATGTGAAAAGCGAAGATCCCGGCCTGTATGTGGATCTTCTCGGCCGGTTGGGAATTCGTAAGTAGGACGACCAGGGTCGCCTGCCCGCGAAGTCTGTGCTGCCCCTGGCAGCCTTTCTGATCGGAAATGCAAATCGCGGCCCTGTCGTCCATCGGACAGACAGGGCTGTTTCGTTTTTCAGGGTCCTGTTCTTCGCAAGCCGTTGATTCACAAAGTCTTATCAACAGCTTTCCAGCTGCGGTTCAGCTGGAACAGAGTCACCGAAGCAGGCAGTTGCCCGAGACAGGCTGGCTGGACACGCAGGAGAAGGCCACACGGCCTCCTTTTCTGCCAGGTCTCCCTGAAGGTGTCTGTAGTCCCGGCGACATTGCATTCACTGGCACGGTGCCAGAGATGCATGACCGGCTGCGGCGGCGTCAGACCAATGGTTCCCCCTCCGAAGGGCCCCATTTCTGACCAGACCGCGATTCCCCTGTCGGCAGATTTCCAGGCCAGGCCAGAATGCCTGACTGCTGCCGGCCGCGACTTCTGGCGGTCGTATTTTCTGGCATCAGCACGCCCGACAATGTGTTTTTCGCCCGAAAAACATCTCGGCCGACTGGCGGTTCTGTTTCGACAACTCAGGTCTGCAAAAACGGCACGTCATGTGGTGACCATCTCGCTTTGCAGAATCCGCAACACATCATCTTCTTTTAACGTTTCAACTCGTTGGCAGTTGTAGGCAGGAAACATCGTGAAAGTACAAGTCTCTCGTGAATTTGCAGGTCGCACCCTGTCGCTCACCACCGGCCAGCTGGCCAAGCAGGCGAGCGGGGCCGTCGTCATTCAGTATGGTGAAACCAGTATTTTTGTGGCCTCCCAGACCGGTCCGGCCCGTCCCGGCCAGGACTTCTTCCCGCTGACCTGCGATTACCGCGAACGGTTCGCTGCGGCCGGAAAGTTTCCTGGCGGCTTCCTGAAGCGAGAATCGCGTCCCTCCCAGCGTGAAATCCTGATCTCCCGCCTCACCGACCGCCCCATCCGGCCGTTGTTCCCGGAAGGCTATGTCGACGAACTGCAGATTCAGGCCAATGTCCTTTCCTTCGACGAGGAAAACGATCCCGACGTGATGTCCATCACCGCGGCCAGTGCCTCGCTGATGATTGCTCCGGTCCCCTTCAACGGCCCGATCGGTGCCGTGCGGGTCGGACTGATCAACGGCGAATTCGTGCTGATGCCGACCGTCGCCCAGATGAAGGAAAGCGAACTGGATCTGGTCGTGGCCGGCAGCCGTGAATCGATCCTGATGATCGAAGGCTTCGGCGATCAGATCCCGGAAGAACAGATGGTCGACGCCCTGATGTTCGGGCATCGGGCCATTATCGAACTCTGCGATCTGCAGCTGGAACTGCGGAAAAAGGCCGGAGTGACTCCGTTCCAGTTCACTCCCCCGGCCGAAAATCCGTTCCTGTCGGTCATCCGTGGAGAAGCCGCCGGAAAAATCCGGACGGCCCGGCAGAACACCCGCAAGGCCGACCGCTCGGCAGCCACCTCGGCCGTGCGTGACGAGCTGATTGCCCGTTTCTTCCCCAACGGCCAGGAAACCCTGGAAGATGGCCGCACCAAGGCCCAGCTGAAAGACGCTTTCCACACCGTCGACAACGAAGTCTGCCGCGAACTCACGCTGGCCGGCAAGCGTCTCGATGGCCGGTCCTTCACGGATCTGCGTCAGGTGGAAGCCCTGGTCGACGTCATTCCCCGCGTTCACGGCTCGGCCCTGTTCACCCGCGGTGAAACACAGTCTCTGGCCACCGTTACTCTGGGCAGCGTCCGCGATGCCCAGAAGGTCGACAACCTGATCGAAGAAACGGCCGAGCAGTTTTATCTGCACTACAATTTTCCATCCTACTCGGTGGGCGAAGTCCGTCCGATTCGCGGCCCCGGCCGCCGGGAAATCGGTCACGGGGCTCTGGCTCAGCGTTCCGTGGAACGGGTCATGCCGGCAGCCGATGCCTTCCCGTATACGGTCCGCGTCATCTCCGACATCACCGAATCCAACGGCAGCAGCTCAATGGCTTCGGTCTGCAGTGCCACGCTGTCGCTGATGTCCGCAGGCGTGCCCATCACGCAGCCGGTGGCCGGAATTTCCATCGGCCTGGTGAAAGAAGGGGGCAAGTATGTCACCCTGACCGACATCATGGGCGATGAAGATCACTTCGGCGACATGGACTTCAAAGTCGCCGGGTCACAGAAGGGGATCACCGGGATTCAGCTCGACCTGAAGATCGACGGAATCAACGAAGAGATCATCCGCAAGACGCTGGAACAGGCTCGCACGGCCCGCCGTGAACTGCTTCGCATCATGCTCACGACGATCCGCCGTCCCCGTCCGGAACTTCCGCCCACCGCGCCGCGCATTGTCAGCACCAAGATCGATCCCGAAAAGATCGGTCTGGTCATCGGCCCCAGCGGCAAAATGATTCGGGCGATTCAGGAAGAATCCAAAACCCAGGTCGACATCACCGACGACGGAACCGTGGTCATCGCCGGACCGAACAAGGAATCCTGTTCGCTGGCCCTGGCCCGCATCGAAGCCCTGACCGAAGAAATCAAGGTCGGACGGGTGTATACCGGCAAGGTGAACTCAATCAAAGACTTTGGAGCCTTCGTCGAAATCGCTCCCGGAAAAGACGGCCTGCTGCACATCAGCGAACTGTCTGACGGCTATGTGAAATCGGTGACCGACGTGGTCAAAATCGGCGATATCATCGAAGTGAAAGTGATCGCTGTCGACGACCAGAACCGCGTCAAACTGTCGCGCAAAGTCCTGCTGGCCGCCAAAGCACCGGCCGATGTGGATGCCGATGCCGATGAAGACGACGATTCCGAAGAGTAATTCTGCACTGCGACCGGCGGCTCCTCCAAAGATGCCAGCAGGTCTCAGCACGCAGATACCTGACGTTCTCACTGTTCATTTCCCGGACGGTGCCGCAGACAGTCTTCTGCCGGTGCCCGGGAAGTGAAACAGGTCCGTCACCAGCCGGGGCAGAAATGTCCCGGTTTTTTTGTTTCACACCTCCAGAAACTCCGCCAGACTGCAGCGGGAATCCGGTGCGCACTTTTCACAGGGGCTCTCTCCCATGGATGCTGATGCAGAAGACGTGCATGCCCGGCTGGAGCGTCAATACAACGAAATCGCCGTGCTGGCAGGGGGGCTGGCTCATGAAGTGCGCAACCCGCTGTCGACGATTCGGCTCAATCTCGATCTCCTCTCGGAAGAACTGCAAAGCCTGCAGCTGCCGAACGGGCATCGCATGCTGCGCAAGCTGAAAACCATCCAGAACCAGTGCGGGCAGCTCGAAGATGTGCTCGAAGCGTTTCTGCAGTTCACCCGGGCCGGGGAACTGGCGCTGGAAGAATCCAACCTCGCCGAACTGATTCGCAACTATCTGGAAACCTATCAGTCAGCCGCCGAACAGCATCGCCTGGATATCCGCCCGCACCTGGCTGCCGACCTGCCGAATCTCCCTATCGATCGCCGCCTGTTCCGGCAGATGCTCGACAATCTGATCCGCAATGCCCAGCAGGCCATGCCCCAGGGAGGTCAGCTCGATATTCAGGTCTTCCGGCGAAACAATCAGGTGGTCCTGGAACTGATCGATACCGGCTGCGGCATCTCTCCCCTGGCCGTCGACAAAGTCTTCAATGCATTCTTTTCCACCCGCAACGCCGGCAGTGGACTTGGGCTGCCGACCGTCCGCAAAATTGTCGAAGCCCATGGCGGCACCATTCGCTGCGAAAGTGAACCAGGCCGGGGAACCCGCTTCACCATTCACTTTCCAATTCCACAGCCGGGCAGTGAACCGGGCAGCCAGACTGCCAGGGAACCTGTCACGCCCTACGACGATTCTCCCAGCGAATCCTCCGCCGTCCGCAAGACTTCGCAGTCTTGAAAAATTCGCGGGTCCCGGAACAAGCCACCAACTCGATGAGACTCTGCCGGATTGCTGAACCATTCTTGACCCGTGGATGGGGAAAGTGATCCGTTCGGAGATCCTTCCACGCGGACACCAGAACGAGCCCCGCCGGCTCGAGAACGATTCACGTTGAACGGGGCATTTCCTGAGTGGCGAAGCCGGCGAAACTGAATCCCGCCGCTCAGACTGGGGATTCATGCACATTCAACATGTTGCAATCCAGCATGCGTTGCGCCCATCGAGCGGCGGAGTTCAACTCCGCCGTCTTCCGAGTGCCGATAATGCAAGGCAATCCGTCACACACCGGGATTCATCACGGGTTGCACTCGGTCACACGCCATTTTCCCGGCTCACACCGCCGGGGGGCCTGACCGGTTGTGGACTGATGTTTTCCGAACAGAAATACCGGCGGGACGGAATCCCGCCGCTCAGACTTGGGATTCGTGCACATTCAACATGTTGCAATCCAGCAGGCGATGCGCCCACCGAGCGGCGGAGTTCAACTCCGCCGTCTTCCGAGTGCCGATGATGTGTTCCCGTTGGTCACATCTTCCATTCGGCGATGCGTCCGTCGATCCTGCGCCGGAATTCCTCGCGCATTCCAGTCGGTCACCCCCCGACGGTGGATCACGTCTCCTAAGCAGAAATACCGGCGGGACGGAATCCCGCCGCTCAGGAATGAGCAAATTCCCACGTCTTGACACCGCTCGTCCCGGACGGTGGAAGAGCCACCTGCTCTTATGGCTCCGCCGTGTCGACCTTCGACAGCATTGCTTTTCCATCTGTCTGGTCGATGGCAAAGTGCTCGTCATTTCCCGGCGGAATCGACTGCTCCCCCAGTCCTTCCGACACAAACACAATCGGCCGGGGAAGGCACAAAACATGCCGCCGCACCGTCTGGGCCGGTAACTCATAGCTGTCGTCTCCGACGCGATAGTGCACCGGCCGGTCCATGCGGTTGGCAATGTCGAAATGAATCGCCTCCGATCGGGGACGTCCGAACATCTGGACTGCAAAAAATGCTCCGGTCTCCTCGCTCTGGGCAATCGCAATGCCGGTTCCGGTCACGGCCTCATGCAGCATGTTCGCCCGATGCGGAGGCGAATTTTTCCAGCCCTGAAAAAATGCCTTGGTCAGTTCCCCGGTCGAAAACCCATTGCTTTTGAATTGCATCGCAATGTTCTCTTCAATCAGGCAAAACTCATACCCTTGCAGGGTGGCCCGATCGGCCGGATGCTGGCCATCGGCTTCATGGCCATAACGCCCGGTACGGGCCATATAACCGGCGAACAGTTCGGCCGTCTTCTGCAACTGCGGGTCGACCGCCACTGGCCCTTTTTTCGAGTCCTTCCGAAACTCATTGGTGCGCCGGGTAATCGCCAGGGCCGTCTTGGTCAGATCCGGACGCACCTGCGGGCGATAGTCTCCGGTCTGTTCCTTCCCAATGAGGATGGTGCCATCCCTCAACGGCTCCTGTGGTTCGGCGAAGCTGTTCTGTCCCCAGCCCACCTGAGCAGACCAGATCAGAATCAGGCTTCCGGCGGCGATGCTGCACGAAAATGCCAGCGACGACCTGACGATTGAGTCTGCAGTCAGTTTCAGCATGGCATTCCCCTAAGTCGGCCTTCTGCGAGCGAGATTCATTCCCACTTCAGGATCGACGACGAATGCCGACTGTCAAGCACAGGGACTGAAATGCGGGGTTTGATGGATCACGGACCACACTGACGGAGCAACGGGTTCAATTTCTCTGCTCAAAGCTGGACGCAGCATAATGGATCAGAAAGCGCTCGATGTGTCTGAACGCGATCATTGAGCGGCGGGATTCAGTCCACTGACGTTCGGCACGCTTTTTGCGCATCACGGGTCAGCTGTCATGCTGTCTGCTCACGGGGCGAGACAGGATGACAGCGATGGGCACAAACGCACAGCAGCAGGACACGCGGCCCCCGGGGCAGGGGCCGCTTCAGGGCGTGAAATTCCTCAAGCAGATCTTTCACCTGCTCAAACGCCTGGCCCCGGCTGGGTGCGAACGAGATACCGCTGGCAACCGG
>Ga0182738_1000461_pt1 | contig 57872 bp, 55 predicted proteins | sample eDN5th30CBELigMG_FD_128876 | JGI IMG/M metagenome (GOLD analysis project Ga0182738, IMG submission 128876) | Enriched Miracle-Growth compost microbial communities from Emeryville, California, USA - eDNA 5th pass 30_C BE-Lig MG (version 2)... ... | reverse complement strand
GAGTGGTGTTCGTCTACCACGCCCAGGACCGCGTCATCGACGTCCCGCGCAGCGAGACCACCGGACGCCGCGGCGGCATCCACAATTCGCTGACGCGCATCCTCATCAAGCCGAGCCACCTCGCCGGCGGATACGCGCAGACGGCCTACGCGTTCAACTATCTCGGTCCGACGGGCAACCAGCGCGACGAGGTGACGATCGTGCGGCGCCGATCCCAGGAGGTCGTCTACTGATGCGTGAGCAGGGAACGAGGCGGTCGTGAAGGTCATGGCACAGCTTGCGATGGTGATGAACCTCGACAAGTGCATCGGATGCCACACCTGCTCGGTGACCTGCAAGCAGGCATGGACCAACCGGTCGGGCACCGAGTACGTGTGGTTCAACAATGTCGAAACCCGGCCGGGCCAAGGCTATCCACGCACCTACGAGGATCAGGAACGCTGGCGCGGCGGATGGGTCCGGGACGCGAAGGGACGTCTGCGTCTCCGCGACGGCGGACGCCTCGCGAAACTCGCCCGCATCTTCTCGAATCCGAAGATGCCGTCCATCCAGGACTACTACGAACCGTGGACCTACGACTACGAGAACCTCACGAATGCCCCGCTCGGCGAACACGTCCCGGTGGCGTCACCGCGCAGCCTGATCTCCGGCGAGCCGATGAAGGTGGAATGGTCGGCCAACTGGGACGACGATCTCGGCGGCTCACCGTCGATCGTGCCCGACGATCCGATCCTGAAGAAGGTCGGCGACCGGGTGAAACTCGAGTTCGAACAGACCTTCATGTTCTACCTGCCGCGGATCTGCGAGCACTGCCTGAACCCGTCCTGCGTCGCGTCGTGCCCGTCCGGGGCGATGTACAAGCGGTCGGAGGACGGCATCGTGCTCGTCGACCAGGACCGGTGTCGGGGCTGGCGGATGTGCGTGTCCGGATGCCCGTACAAGAAGGTGTACTTCAACCACAAGACCGGCAAGGCCGAGAAGTGCACCTTCTGCTATCCGCGCGTCGAGGTCGGGTTGCCGACGGTGTGTTCGGAGACGTGCGTGGGCAGGCTTCGGTACATCGGTCTGGTCCTCTACGACGTCGACCGGGTCCTGGAGGCGGCATCGGTGGAGAACGACACCGACCTGTACGAGGCGCAACGCGGGCTGCTGCTCGACCCCCGCGACCCCGAGGTGATCGCCGGCGCCCGCGCCGAGGGCATCTCCGACGAGTGGATCGAGGCCGCGCAACGGTCCCCGGTCTACGACCTGATCAGCACCTACCGGGTCGCGTTGCCGCTGCATCCGGAATACCGGACGATGCCGATGGTCTGGTACGTGCCACCGCTGTCGCCGGTCGTCGACGCCGTCAGCCGGGAGGGACACGACGGCGAGGACATCGGCAACCTGTTCGGCGCCCTCGACGCCCTGCGCATCCCCATCGCGTACCTCGCGGAACTGTTCACCGCCGGGGACACCGCGACGGTCGAGGCGGTGCTGCGACGACTCGCTGCGATGCGCTCCTACATGCGCGACATCAATCTCGGCCGCGAGACCCGCCCCGAGATCCCCGAGGCCGTCGGCATGACCGAGGAACGGATCTACGAGATGTACCGGCTCCTCGCGCTCGCCAAGTACGACGAGCGGTACGTCATCCCCACCGCCTACGCGGCCGAAGGGCATCGCCTCGAGGAGTCGGCGACGGACTGCGCACTGTCCTACGAGGGTGGTCCCGGCATGTACGAGTCGGGTCCGTTCGGTGAGGCCAGCGGCGCCCCGGTCCCGGTGGCGGTCGAGACCTTCCACGCCCTCGCGCAGCGGCAGACCAGCGAGGGGATGGCAGCGAACGCGTCCAACCCGTCGCGGGTGAACCTCCTGAACTGGGACGGCAAGGGTGTGCCGACGGGCATGTTCCCGAGCGGTCACGACCGGCGCGGTCCCGACGGGGGCGGTCACGGCGGGGGCGGTCACGGCACGGAAAGGGAGGAGCGATGAGACTGCTGCGTCCCCGGCGCGCCGGCCCCGATCGCGCGCTGCACCATCGTCTCGTCCGCCAGGCCGCGTCGCTGCTGCTCGCCTATCCCGACGACGGACATGCCGGGCGGCTGCGCATGGCCGGACAACTCGTCGACCACATCACCGGCGCCGAGAGGGACATGCTGGGGGCAGCGGTCCGCGCGCTGGACGAACCGGATCTGCTGGCCCTGGCGCAGCGGTACGTCGCGACCTTCGACCTGCGACGACGCTCGACGATGTACCTGACCTACTGGACCGCGGGCGACACCCGGAACCGCGGCGCCGAGATGCACGCCTTCGCGAGTGCCTACCGCGCCGCGGGTGTCGATCCGCCCGCCTCCGAATCACCCGACCATCTGCCGGTCGTCCTCGAATTCGCGGCCACCGTGGATCCCTCTGCAGGCGAGGAACTTCTCATCCGGTATCGGGTGGCCCTCGACGTGCTGCACACCTCCCTGCACGAGACCGGCTCGCCGTACGCGCAGGTCGTCGCGGCCGTGTGCGCGACGCTCCCGCCGGTCACCGCGCGGGACGAGGAACGGGCCCGGCGTCTCGCGCAGGCGGGACCGCCCCGTGAGTCGATCGGCCTGCAACCCTTCACCCTGACGGTGCCGCCCCGGACCGCGCCCTCGTCGCCGTCCGACGGATCTTCCCGGCGAGGAGCCCCGCGATCATGAGTGCAGGAGAGATCTTCTGGGATGTGGTGCCGTACGTGACGCTCGCGATCGTCGCGGTGGGGACCTGGTGGCGGTACCGGTACGACAAGTTCGGATGGACGACCCGTTCGTCCCAGCTGTACGAGGCGCGGTTGCTGCGCATCGCCAGCCCGATGTTCCATTTCGGGATCCTGGTCGTGATCGTCGGCCACATCATCGGCCTGGTGATCCCGCAGTCGTGGACCGACGCCGTGGGGTTGAGCCAGCACGCCTACCACGTGCAGGCCATCACGCTGGGCACGATCGCCGGTGTCTCGACGCTCGTGGGCATCTCCCTGCTCGTGTACCGCCGACGCACCCGCGGTCCCGTCTTCAGCGCCACCACCCTCAACGACAAGGTCATGTACCTCGTGCTCGTCGCCGCGATCGTGGCGGGTCTCGCCACCACGCTGATGGGGTCGGGTGTCGTGGGCGAGGAGCACAACTACCGCGAGACCGTCTCGCCGTGGTTCCGGTCGATCTGGGTCCTGCAACCCCGCGGCGACCTGATGGTGGAGGCACCGTTCAGCTTCCGACTGCACGCGCTGATCGGCCTCGTGCTCTTCGCGCTCTGGCCGTTCACACGCCTCGTCCACGCCTTCAGCGCCCCGGTCGGATATCTGTTCCGGCCGTACATCGTCTACCGCAGCCGCGACGAGGCACGTCCCGGACGGCTCGTGGGTTCGCAGCCGCAACGACGGGGATGGTGAGCGCGCGCCCGATGGTGGGGGAGAGTCCCGGTGTACTGTGAAATGTTCCGCGCCCTCCGACCTTGTCAGGACCACCGAAGATCCCCATGGCTTCCAGTTCCCACGTGAAGAACGACGCTTCGACCCCCGCACCCGTCGCGGCCACCGGCGTCCGACGCTCGGTCCTGCCCGGAGGCGTGCGGGTCGTCACCGAGCACGTCCCGGGAGTTCGCTCGGCGGCCGTCGGAGTGTGGGTCGGTGTCGGGTCCCGCGACGAACAACCGTCCGTCGCAGGCGCCGCCCACTTCCTCGAGCACCTGCTGTTCAAGGCGACCCCGACGCGTACCGCTCTCGACATCGCCGAGACGATGGACGGGATCGGGGGAGAGCTCAACGCGTTCACCAGCAAGGAGCACACCTGCTTCTATGCGCACGTGCTCGACGACGACCTGCCGATCGCCGTCGACGTCGTCGCCGACGTCGTCCTGCGCGGCCGGTGCCTGAGCGCGGACGTCGACGTCGAGCGTCAGGTGGTGCTCGAGGAGATCGCGATGCGCGACGACGATCCCGAGGACCTGCTCGGCGACTCGCTGCTCACCGCGCTGTACGGCGATCACCCCATCGGCCGGCCAATCATCGGATCCGTCGAGTCGATCGAGTCCATGACCCGGACCCAGCTGCATTCGTTCCACGTGCGCCGCTACACGCCGCCGCGGATGGTCGTCGCGGTCGCCGGCAACGTCGACCACGCGCACACCGTCGAACTGGTGCGCCGCGCCTTCGCCGGTCATCTGGACGACGCGGCCGCTCCCGCGCCCTGCCGCGACGGACGGCTCGAACTGCGTACCGCGCCGACGATGAGCATCGTCGAGCGCGACAACGAGCAGGCGCACCTGACCCTCGGCGTGCGCTCCTTCGGCCGGCACGACGGGCGTCGCTGGGCGCTGTCGGTGCTCAACGCAGCCGTCGGCGGCGGGCTGAGTTCGCGCCTGTTCCAGGAAGTGCGGGAGAAGCGGGGCCTGGCCTACTCGGTGTACTCCGGCACCGACACCTTCGCCGACACCGGCGCCTTCTCCGTCTACGCCGGTTGTCAGCCCGACAACCTCGGGGAGGTCGCCGCGGTGGTCCGGGAAGTGCTCACCGACGTGGCCGAACACGGCATCACCGACGCGGAATGCGCTCGTGCCAAGGGGTCGCTGCGCGGCGGTCTCGTGCTCGGACTCGAGGACACCGGCGCGCGCATGCACCGGATCGGCCGCAGCGAACTGAGCTACGGACAGCACTGGAGCATCACCGAGACCCTCGAACGCATCTCGTCGGTGTCCACCGAGGAAGTACGCAGCGTGGCAGCCGACCTGCTGCACCGGCCGTTCGCGGTCGCGGTCGCCGGTCCCTACAGGCGCACGCGTGACCTTCCGGCATCGGTGCGCGAACTCGTGTCCTGAATCGTCCTCAGCTGAGCCAGTCGGCTCCGCAGGCGTCCGATGTCGTGCGCGACGGGTCCCGCCGCGGCAGCGAGTTCCGACACCGCGACCTCCGCGACGAAGACGACCCGCGCGTCGCGGTCGTGGAGCACGTCCACCAGATCGGCGAATCGCTGCGCGGGTTCGCGACCGGCGGTCGTCAGGTTCGGGATCTTGTCGACGACCCAGAACAGGTGCTCCGCCGCGAGCGCCAGATAGTCGGCCGGCGCCGTGGTGTGCCCACAGAGGTCGCCGAAGTCGAACCAGAGACAGTCCTTCTCGGCCCGTAGAGCGCGGAGCGGACGTCCTGCCGGGCGCAGGACCCGATGTTCGGCCGGTGCCGGCCGCTCGAGGCCCTGCCGTCGTAGCTGCAGGTCGGACGGGGAGACGGCCCAGATCCCCGACGCGAAACCCCGCGTACGGTCGGAATCGAGCCGATGATCGCGCGGACCATCCAGGGCCACGACGGTCGCGCACCGCTCGACGAGCTCGATCGTCGGGACGAAGCCCTCGTGGAAGAGCGGATCGGGGAGAAGCTCGCGGGGACGGTAATTCGAGGTCAGGACGAGACGCGTGTGCCGCGCGAGCAGTGCGGGGAGCAACCGGGCGACGAACGTGCCGTCCGCCGGATCGTGGACGTGGAATTCGTCGAAGCACACGAGTTCGGCGCGACCGATCAGATGATCGAGTGCGGCGTCGAGATCGAAGCGGTGCCGTCGGAGCTCGACGTGCAGGTCGCGGAAGAACTCGTGGAAGTGGACGCGCAGCTTGTCCGGTCCGGGATAGGCCGAGAAGTAGACGTCGGCGAGCCAACTCTTGCCACGTCCGGGCGGGCCCCACAGGTAGACGTTCGGGCGCTCGGGATGGCACAGCTGCTCGACGGCGTGGTGTTGCGCGGGATCGAGCACGAACCCCCTGCTACGCGCGGCGTCGTCGAACACCGTGCGGGGAACGGGATTCGGCAGGGCGGTGTTCGGTGACCCGCGGTTCCTGCGGCGGCGCAACCTCACGCCGAGACTCTATCATCGTAGAGTGACGATTCCGCCTCGACGTCCCTCCCGGCACACGGCCATCAGCGACGCCGCACTCGAACTCGCCGCCCGTGGCGGCAACCACGCGGTGACGCACACGGGCATCGACGTGCATCTCGGTCTGCCGAAGGGCTCGACCTCGTACTACTTCCGCACCCGCCACGCCCTGGTCTCGGCTGCGATCGCCCGTCTCACCGATCGGTCGCGCGCGGATTTCGCCGCGCTGTTCGACGACACGACCGGCACCCCGAGTTCGCCCGCCGACCTGATCGCGCGCTATATCGAACGTCTGCTCACGGTGCGCCGCACCGATGTGCTGGCCCGGTACGCGCTCGCGACCGACGCGCGGCTCGAACCCGAGTCGGCCGAGGCGCTCGCGGGCTGCATGTTCTCGATCACCGCGGCCACCGACCTCGTGCGGGAGCTCGGAGCGCCCGACCCCGGTACGGCCGGCCACGATCTGGTGACCCTGCTCGAAGGAATTCTGTTCGATCGCACCCACGGCCTACGCGCCCACACGTCCTCGGGGCCGGGCACGGCGTGGGTCGACGGGATCCGTTCGTCGGTCGGCCTGTGGCTCGACGCCCTCTGCGCGCAGCAGTAGGTGGCATTCGACCCGCTCGGGACATCCGCGGGTGGTTGCGTAGGATTTCCGGGGGAGACGGCAACGAAAGGGCGTGACGACGCAAGTGGATGCAACAAAGGTTCGGGTGGGTGTACTCGGTGCTGCCGGCAAGGTCGGCCAGGCGATCTGCGCCGCCGTCGACGCCGCGTCCGATCTCGAGCTCGTCGCCACCGTCGACAAGGGTGACGGTCTCGACACCCTGGTGAACTCGCAGGCCCAGGTGGTCGTCGACTTCACGCACCCCGACGTCGTCATGGACAACCTGCACTTCCTCGTCGAGAACGGTATCCACGCCGTGGTCGGAACCACCGGCTTCGACGACGAGCGCCTCGACAGGGTGCGGAGCTGGCTCGCGGATCGTCCCGAGGTGGGGGTACTCATCGCACCGAACTTCGCGATCGGTGCCGTGCTGTCGATGCGCTTCGCCCAGGCCGCCGCCCGGTTCTTCGACTCCGTCGAGGTGATCGAGCTGCACCACCCGAACAAGGCCGACGCACCGTCCGGTACCGCCTACCGCACCGCCCGCCTGATCGCGCAGGCCCGCGCCGAGGCCGGTGTGGCTCCGAGCCCGGACGCCACCACCACCGAACTCGACGGTGCGCGCGGCGCCGACGTCGACGGTGTCCGCGTGCACTCCGTGCGTCTCGCCGGACTCGTCGCCCACCAGGAGGTGCTGCTCGGCACCCAGGGCGAGACCCTCACCATCCGGCACGACTCGATCGACCGCTCCTCCTTCGCCCCCGGCGTGCTGCTCGGCGTGCGGGAGATCGGTAAGCGGCCGGGACTGACCGTCGGAATCGATCCCCTCCTCGACCTGTGAGAACCGGCTCCCTCAAAGTCCTCGTGCCCATCGCGTTCATCGTGGTGGCGCTGGGGTTCTACTTCGTCCTGCTCGGCTCGACCGGCCTGGAGCTGATCCGCTCCGGTGAGGTCGCGGCGATCGGTCTCGGTATCGGCATCCTCATCCTCCCGATCGTGGGAGCCTGGATCGTCTACGCGACCCTCCGCGCAGGCCTGCAGCACCAGCATCTCGCGCGGCGGATCCACGACGAAGGCCTCGAACTCGACGTCGACGATCTGCCCCGCATGCCCTCGGGGCGGATCGACCGGGACGCCGCCGACGAACTGTTCGCGACCGTGAAGCAGGAATGGGAAGCCGACCCCGACAACTGGCGCAACTCCTATCGGCTCGCACGCGCCTACGACTATGCGGGCGACCGCAGTCGCGCGCGGGAGACGATGCGCCGGGCCGTCGCGCTCGAGAAACTCGAACGGGACGGCGACGCGGGTTCCTGAACCGACGAGCGGCTTCGACAAGCGCTGCCGTGAGCGGCTTCGACAAGCGCTGCCGTGAGCGGCTTCGACAAGCGCTGCCGTGAGCGGCTTTGACAAGCTCAGCGCGGTCCAGCAGCCTGCTGATGTGACGGACGAGGCTGTGGAAGACCGGTCAGGGGCGGACGAGACGGGACGCGGGGACGGATCGCGCACGGTGCTGGTGGTGCACCACACCCCGTCGCCGTCGACCCGCGAGATCCTCGAAGCGGTCCTGGCGGGAGCGCGGGACCCGGAGATCACGGGTGTCACCGTCCGGGCGGTTCCTGCGCTGGGTGCCACGGTGCCCGATGTGCTGGCCGCCGATGGTTTCCTGTTCGGCACCACCGCCAATTTCGGCTACATGTCGGGTGCGCTCAAGCACTTCTTCGACACCGTCTACTACCCGTGTCTCGATGCCGTGGCCGGCCGTCCCTACGGTCTGTGGGTGCACGGGAACAACGACACCGCCGGGGCTGTGGCCTCGGTTCGGCGCCTGACCACCGGCTTGGGTCTCGTGCAGGCTGCCGCCGATCTCGAGATCACCGGACCGGTCGACGCGAAGGTGCGCGAGCAGTGCTACGAGCTCGGCGCCATCGTCGCGGCGACCGCGGCCGGTGAGATCTGACGCGAGCGAGAGTTCTTCGCTCCGCGATCAGTGGACATGCTTCGCTCCGCTATCAGCGGAAATGCTTTTCCGTGAACGACTTGAGGCCCTTGCCGGCGGTTTCGAGGGCCATCTTCTCGGCGCGCCGCACGAGGAATCCGGGGATCGGGATCTTCGGATCGATCGTCAGCGAGAATTCGGCCGTCGTGCCGGATCCCTTGGCAGTGAGGGTGTAGGCACCGTCCTGCTGGCGCTGCTGGCTGCTCTCCACGAGGGTCCACGACATGGACTCGTTGCCGTTCCAGTCGTACTCGACGACCTGTTCGTCGGTGATGCCGACGATCGAGACGGTCATCCGCACACGGTGTGGGCGTCCGTCGGGGTGGGTGGATTCGACGGTGACGGACTTGTGGGTCGACGACCACTCGGGCAGGCGTTCGACCGCGGCGAGTGCGGCCATCACCTGCTCCGGGGTTGCGTCGATGTCGAAATTCCTGGTGCTGCTGACCGCCATGCGCCCTCCGCGTCGCCCGATATGTGTGCGTCGGCACTCTATCGTGCGGTGAGGTGCCTCACGCGTCGGTGTGGGGCTCCGTGTCGCCGGGGCCCGCCGCGTCGTCCGGGCCCGCGGTATCGGTCGGGTCGGTCGGCGGTTGCTCGGTGGATGCGGGCGGGGTGGGCTTCGCCCAACCACCTTGACGGCGCCATTCGTCGGCACGGCGCTGGTAGCGCATCTGCTCCCGCAGGGCGCCCTGCACGGCCTGCGCCATCCAGGAGTTGAGCGACAGTCCGCTCTGCTGCGCGGCTTCCTCGGCCTTGGTCTTGATCTGCTCGACGAGGCGCAGGGTCACCCGGCTGATATCGCCGGTCATCTCCTCGAAGGACGGCGTCGGATCCTCGTGCGGGGGAGCGGTTTCGCTGTGGACGGCGAGGACGGCGTCGGTGCCGTCGAGTCGCACCGTGACGGTGCGGTCGCCGAGTTCGTCGCTGATCTCGTTGGCCATGTCGGACAGTGCTGCCAGGACCGCGAGCCGGACGGGTGCGGCGATGGCGGTCGCGAGGGCCGCGGCGGTGCGTCGGGTCTGTTCGTCGCCGAGTTCGGCCGCGGAGATCACGGAGTCGGTGATGGCGGACGTGTACTTGTCGATGTCCATGACGCCAGTGTGACGTCACAAATGATGTCACGCAAGGTGTCATCGTGATGTCATCGATCGTCGCAGGTCGAGGCGCGTTAGTGTGCGGACGGAAGAGACGGCGCGTCCGGAGGATGCGCAACGACCGAGGCGAGGAGGAGACGATGGCGCCCGAACCCGCCGTTCCGAAGGTCCGGCTCATCGCCACGACGGAGTTCCATCTCCCCGACGACGTCGACTGGGACACCGACGCCGAGGGCGGGGAGGCGCTCGTCGAGTTCGCCGGTCGCGCCTGCTACCAGAGCTGGTCCAAGCCCAACCCGCGCACCGCGACGAATGCCGGGTACCTCCGTCACCTGCTCACCGTGGGGCACCTGTCCGTGCTCGAACACGCCACGGCGACCTTCTACATCACCGGTATCTCCCGCTCGTGCACGCACGAGTTGATCCGGCACCGCCACTTCTCGTTCTCTCAGCTGTCCCAGCGTTTCGTCGCCGACGGTGAGGTGCCCGTGGTGGTTCCGCCCGCGATCGCGGGCGACGCCGAGCTCGAGGAGCTGTTCTTCGCGGCCGCGGCGCGCAGCCGCGAGGCGTACGTGGCGCTGCTGGAGGCACTCGACGAGAAGCTCTCGCATCTTCCCGCCGGTCCGTTGCGCGCCAAGCAGGTCCGGGAGGCCGCCCGGGCGGTCCTCCCCAACGCCACGGAGACCCGCATCGTCGTCACCGGCAACTACCGCTCGTGGCGTCACTTCGTCGCCATGCGCGCGACCGAACATGCCGACGTCGAGATCCGGCGTCTCGCCGTCGAATGTGTACGTCAGCTTGCGGATGCCGCACCGAACGCGTTCTCGGACTTCGCGATCACGAAACTGTCCGACGGCAGCGAGATCGCAGCTCCCACGCTCGCGACCGATCTCTGATCGACCTGCACACAGATCTTCGATCCACCTCGACACCGATCTGTGATCCGTCTTCGGGGGGCGGGCGTGTGTCGAGGCGACCCTGCCACGCGGTAGCCTTCTGACCATGACCAACGGTGATTCCGCAACTGCTGTCGAGCTTCCGTTCGGCACCGTCGCCACAGCGATGGTGACCCCGTTCACTGCCGATGGCAAGCTCGACGTGGATGCGGGCGTGCGTCTGGCGAACTATCTCGTCGACGGTGGCTGTGACGCACTGGTTCTCGCCGGTACGACCGGCGAATCGCCCACGACGACCGAGAACGAGAAGATCGAGCTGATGCGGGCCGTGCTCGCATCCGTCGGCGACCGCGCCAAGATCATCGCCGGTGCCGGCAGCAACGACACCGCCCACAGTGTCGAGCTCGCCCGCGACGCCGCGCGTGCCGGGGCGCACGGCCTGCTCGTGGTGACCCCGTACTACTCGCGACCCCCGCAGGCCGGCCTCTACGCCCACTTCGTCGCCGTGGCCGATGCGACCGATCTGCCGGTCATGCTCTACGACATCCCACCTCGATCCGTCGTGCCGATCGAGACCGACACGCTGCGCCTGCTCGCCGAGCACCCGCGGATCGTCGCGGTCAAGGACGCCAAGGGCGACCTGAACGCGGGTGCCGAACTGATCGGCACCACCGACCTGAAGTTCTACTCGGGCGACGACCCGCTGAACCTGCCGTGGCTGTCCGTCGGCGCCGTCGGATTCGTCAGCGTGATCGGTCATCTCGTGCCCGGTCGCCTCCGCGAGCTGCACACCGCCTTCGAGGCCGGCGATCTCGAACTCGCCCGCCGCATCAACCTGTCGATGGTGCCCATCTACCGGGCCGTCGCGCGGCTGGGAGGTGTGAGCGCCTCGAAGGCCGGGCTGCGACTGCTCGGCATCGACGTCGGAGAGCCCCGCCTGCCGCAGGTCGCCCCGGTGACCGCGCAGATCGACGCGCTCGCGGCAGATCTCCAGGCTGCGGGGGTGCTGTGATGAGCCGCCCCGATCGTGGCCGTGGCCGCGCCACCCGCAACGCCGGTCCGCCCTCCCGCGCCCCGCGCCGGGTCGCGCAGAACTCCGCTGCCGCCCAGCGACCCGACGCGCGCGTCGTCGACCCCACCGAACGGTTGGGTACACCGCCCAAGGCTCCCCGCGACGGTCTGCGTGTGGTTGCGCTCGGCGGTATCGGCGAGATCGGCCGCAACATGACGGTCTTCGAACACCAGGGACGGCTCCTGATCGTCGACTGCGGTGTTCTCTTCCCCGAGGACCAGCAGCCGGGCGTCGACCTGATCCTGCCCGACTTCCGGTACATCGAGGACCGGATGGACGACGTCGAGGCGATCGTCCTCACCCACGGCCACGAGGACCACATCGGTGCCGTGCCGTTCCTGCTGCGTCTGCGCCCCGATGTCCCGGTCGTCGGGTCCAAGTTCACCCTGGCGTTGGTCGCGGCCAAGTGCCGCGAACACCGTCAGCGTCCCAAGCTCGTCGAGGTCGTCGAGGGGCAGACCACCTCGCACGGTCCGTTCGAGTGCGAGTACTTCGCGGTCAACCATTCCATCCCCGATGCGATCGCCGTCGCGATCCGCACCGCCGCGGGCGTCGTGCTGCATACCGGCGACATCAAGCTCGACCAGTTGCCGCTCGACAACCGCCTCACCGACCTCGCGGGCTTCTCCCGCCTCGGTGACGAGGGCGTCGACCTGTTCCTCGTCGACTCGACGAACGCCGAGGTCCCGGGCTTCGTCACCCCCGAGCGCGAGATCGGCGGAGTGCTCGACACCGTCATCGGCAAGGCCACCAACCGGGTGATCGTCGCGTCCTTCGCGAGCCACGTGCACCGCATCCAGCAGATCGTCGACGTCGCCGAGCGCTACAACCGGCGCGTGGCGTTCGTTGGCCGGTCGATGGTCCGCAACATGCAGATCGCGCAGGATCTGGGCTACCTGAACGTGCCCGACGGCCTCGAGGTCGACATCGACACCGCGGCGAGCCTGCCCGACGGCCGGGTCGTGCTGGTCTCCACCGGTTCGCAGGGTGAACCGCTCTCGGCGCTGTCCCGGATGGCGCGAGGGGAGCACCGGCAGATCAACATCCGGGCCGACGACCTCGTCGTCCTCGCCTCGTCGCTGATCCCCGGCAATGAGAACTCCGTGTTCGCGGTCGTCAACGGCCTTGCCAAGCGCGGTGCGAAGGTCGTCACCCAGCAGAACGCGAAGGTGCACGTCTCCGGCCACGCGTCGGCCGGCGAGCTGCTGTACCTCTACAATGCGGTGCGTCCGACCAACGCGATGCCCGTCCACGGCGAGTGGCGCCACCTGCGGGCGAACGCCGCTCTGGCCGAGGCCACGGGTGTTCCCCGCGAGCGGATCGTGCTCGCAGAGGACGGCGTGGTCGTCGACATGGTCGACGGACTCGCCGAGATCGTCGGGCGTGTCCCGGTCGGCCACGTCTACGTCGACGGCCTGTCGGTGGGCGACGTGGGCGAGTCCACGCTGTCCGATCGTCTCGTTCTCGGCGAGGGTGGTTTCATCTCGATCTCCGTCGCGGTCGACGCCACCACCGGCCGTGCGGTGAGTACCCCGGAGGTCTCCGGTCGCGGTTTCTCCGACGACCCGGGCGCATTGAACGAAGCGGCACAACTCGTCGACAAGGCGCTCAACGAACTCGCTGCCGAAGGGGTCACGGAGACCCATCGCATCGCCCAGGGCATCCGCCGGGTCGTCGGCCGCTGGGTCGCCGAGACCTATCGTCGTCGTCCGATGATCGTGCCCACGGTGATCCCGGTCTCCTGAGTACGGTCCGCGCGGGCCCGCCGAACACGCGGGCTCGCGCGGTGGGCGAGGGCAACCGTGATCGCTAGAGTGGCGGAATGAGCCTCGCCCGAAGCGAACGACATGCCCTCGTCCGCACCATGTCCGAGGTCGGGCCCGACGCGCCGACGCTCTGCGGCGACTGGACGGTCCGGGATCTCGCTGCGCACCTGCTCGTCCGCGAGCGCCGCGTGGACGCGATGCCCGGCATCCTCGTCCCGGCCCTGGCCGACCACACGGAGAAGGTGCGACGCTCCGCCACCGACCGGCAGTGGGCACACCTGCTCGCCGACGTCGATTCCGGCCCGCCGAAGTGGTCGCCGATGTTCCTGTTCGACGCCGTCGCCAACGCGGCGGAGATGTTCGTGCACCACGAGGACGTGCGCCGCGCGCAGCCCGGATGGGAACCGCGGACGCTGTCGGCCGACGACCAGGACCAGCTCTGGCGGATCGCACGGATGATCGGGCGCAACAGTTACGGCGGATGCGGCGTCACGGTCGTCTTCGAGAGGTCCGATTCCGGCGAGCGGGTCACCCTGCGCAAGCGCGGCCCCCGCACGGTCGTGTTGCGCGGCGAACCGTCCGAACTCGTGCTCCACGCCTTCGGCCGCGACCAGGTGCGGCTCGAGATCGAGGGCGACGAGTCGGCCGTCACCGAACTGACGGGGTCGAAACGCGGGCTGTGAGCACTCGCCTGCACGGCATGTGACCAGTGCCGCCGCCCGGTACCCGTGTTGCTGATGGTTCATGAGAGGTCCGTGCGGCTACCCTGGCGGACATGGCAGGAAAGTCGTCGGGCAGCCGCGGAACGTCGTCTACGACCTCTCGGTCGCGGACGGGGGCGCGGGGCTCGGGCGGCAGCACCTCCCGTGCCCGCAGTGCGGGTGCCTCCACCTCGAAGACCCGATCGACCGCGAAGTCGAAGGCGTCCGGTTCGTCCCGGTCCACCGCCGCACGCAAGCCGCGGGCCGCGGCCTCGACCACGAGCCGTCGCAGCGGGGGCACCGCGCGTCGCGCTCCGGCCGCGAGCCGACGTCCCGCGCCCGCCCGTCCCCGGCGCAGTTCCGGGGGGATCCTCACCGCCGTGGGCCGCACCGTCGGCGCCGGCTGGATGATGACGGCCCGCGCCGTCGGAGCCACGACCCGCACGATGGGTCGCGCCACCGAGATCGAGTCCGGACACCGCCGCGACGGCATCGCGCTCGGACTGATCTCCCTCGGCGTGATCATCGCCGGCACGGTGTGGTTCGGTGTCGGTGGCCCGGTGGGCGAGTGGGTCGAGACGGCCGTCCGCGCCGTCACCGGCGGTGCGAGCGCGGTCCTTCCGCTCGTCGCGGTCGGCATCGCGGTGACGCTCATGCGCACCGAACCGCATCCCGAGATCCGTCCGCGGCTCGTCGTCGGCGGACTGCTCGTCGGTCTGCCCGCACTGGGTCTGTGGCACATCGCCTCCGGTTCACCCACCGACGCGGAGGGCCGCGCCGAGGGAGCCGGTTTCGTCGGTGCCGCCGTTGGCGGCCCGCTCACCTCCGGACTCACCGTCTGGCTGTCCGTGCCGCTGATGCTCCTCGCGGCGGGCTTCGGGATCCTGCTGCTCACCGGCACCACGGTGCGGGAGCTGCCCGAACTGTTCCGCGACTACTTCGGTCTCGGCTACCGCGCCGAGGACGAGTACGGCGACTACGACGACCACTACGACGACGGCTACGGCTACGACGAGCCGCCGATGTTCGACGCCGACGGCTACCCGATCGACGAGCCGCCCGCGCCCAAGCGGTCCCGCCGCCGGCGTACCCCGGTGGAGAACTACCCGCCCGACGAGTTCGACGGCGACGCGAAGACCGAGGTGCTCCCGCTGTGGGACGACCGCGCAGCCGAACCGGAGAAGCCCACCTCACCACCGGCCACGCTGGAGATGCCCTCGGTCGCCGAGACCCCGGCTGCAGCACCGGCCCCCGCTCCCACCCGCAAGAAGCCGAAGGCCGCCCCGGTACCCGAGGTCGTCGACCAGACCACCGAACCGGAACCCGCCGAGACGTTCGTCCGCGACCGCGAGGTCGAGGGCGACTACACGCTTCCCTCGCTCGAGTTGCTCACCAAGGGCGACCCGCCCAAGACGCGGTCGGCCGCGAACGACCAGATGATCGAGGCGATCACCGAGGTCCTCGAACAGTTCAAGATCGACGCAGCGGTCACCGGCTTCACCCGCGGCCCGACCGTCACCCGCTACGAGGTCGAACTCGGCCCCGGCGTCAAGGTCGAGAAGATCACCGCGCTCGCCCGCAACATCGCGTACGCCGTGGCGACCGACAACGTGCGGTTGCTCGCGCCGATCCCGGGAAAATCCGCCGTCGGTATCGAGGTTCCCAACACCGACCGCGAACTCGTGCGCCTGTCGGACGTGCTCGCGGCACCGTCGACCCGCCGCGACCACCATCCCCTCGTCATCGGTCTCGGCAAGGACATCGAGGGCGACTTCGTCTCCGCCAACCTCGCGAAGATGCCGCACCTTCTGGTCGCCGGTTCCACCGGGTCCGGTAAGTCGAGCTTCGTCAACTCGATGCTCGTGTCGCTGCTCATCCGCGCGACGCCCGACGAGGTGCGGATGATCCTCATCGACCCGAAGATGGTCGAGCTGACGCCCTACGAGGGCATCCCGCACCTGATCACACCGATCATCACGCAGCCGAAGAAGGCCGCGGCGGCGCTCGCGTGGCTCGTCGAGGAGATGGAGCAGCGCTACCAGGACATGCAGGCCAACCGGGTGCGGCACATCGACGACTTCAACGCGAAGGTGAAGTCGGGGGAGATCACCGCACCGCTGGGCAGCGAGCGTGTGTACCGGCCGTATCCCTACATCCTCGCCATCGTCGACGAGCTCGCCGACCTGATGATGACGGCCCCGCGCGACGTCGAGGACGCCATCGTCCGCATCACCCAGAAGGCCCGCGCCGCCGGCATCCACCTCGTGCTCGCCACCCAGCGACCCTCGGTCGACGTCGTCACCGGTCTCATCAAGACGAACGTGCCCTCGCGGCTCGCGTTCGCGACGAGTTCGCTCACCGACTCGCGCGTCATCCTCGACCAGCCCGGTGCCGAGAAGCTCATCGGTATGGGCGACGGACTGTTCCTGCCGATGGGCGCGGGCAAACCGATCCGTCTGCAGGGCGCGTTCATCACCGACGACGAGATCGCAGGGGTCGTCGACTTCGCCAAGAACCAGGCCGAACCCGAGTACAACGAGGGCGTCACCGCCCCGAAGGCCGGCGACAAGAAGGACGTCGACCCCGACATCGGCGACGACCTCGACGTCTTCCTGCAGGCCGTCGAACTCGTCGTCACGAGCCAGTTCGGTTCGACGTCGATGCTGCAGCGCAAGCTCCGCGTCGGATTCGCCAAGGCCGGTCGCCTGATGGACCTGATGGAGACACGCGGCGTGGTCGGGCCGAGCGAGGGCAGCAAGGCCCGCGACGTGCTCGTCAAGCCGGAGGAGCTCGACGGCCTGCTGTACTCGATCCGTGGCGGCGGAGACCCGGCGGAGGCCCCGGCCGCCGAGCAATGAGACCGGCCCGTTCGACGGACCGTCACTGCTGCCTCCGGCGGGAAGTGACGATGTGTGGCACAATCGGGGGAGCTGTGGAGGGGAGTATCCCCTGATCCGCGGCGGTCTCGTCAACACGTGCGGCGCCGATGCCGTCCCGGGGCCGTCGGTCCGGCGATGGTCCGGGCGGGAGAGACCTCCGGCAGGTACGCATACCTACCGGAAGGCCCTGTGCCCATGCACGTAACCCTGACCACGTGGTTGATCACGATCGCCGTCATCATCGGGTTGTTCGTCTTCGACTTCTTCGCCCACGTCCGCAAGCCGCACGCGCCGACCCTGCGCGAATCCGGCTTCTGGTCGGCCGTCTTCATCGCCATCGCGATCCTCTTCGGCGTGATCGTCTTCGCGATCTGGGGCCCGACCTACGGCGGTGAGTACTTCGCCGGCTACATCACCGAGAAGGCGCTGTCGGTCGACAACCTCTTCGTGTTCGTCATCATCATGGCCACCTTCGCAGTGCCCCGTGAATACCAGCAGAAGGTCCTCACGATCGGCATCGTGCTGGCCCTGGTGATGCGCGGTGCCTTCATCGCGGTCGGTGCCGCGGCGATCAACACCTACAGCTGGGTGTTCTACCTGTTCGGCTTCTTTCTCATCTACACGGCCGTCAAACTCATCCGCGACCACGGCGAGGACCCGCAGGGCATCTCCGAGAACCGGATGGTCAAGCTGGCCCGGAAGTTCCTGCCGGTGCACGACGAGTACGACGGCGACCGGCTCGTCACCCGCATCGACGGCAAGAAGCTCGTCACGCCGATGCTGCTCGCGCTCGTCGCGATCGGGTTCACCGACATCCTCTTCGCGCTCGACTCGATCCCCGCGATCTACGGTCTGACCAATGAGCCGTACCTGGTGTTCACCGCGAACGCCTTCGCGCTGATGGGCCTGCGACAGCTGTTCTTCCTCATCGGCGGTCTGCTCGAGCGGTTGGTCTACCTGTCCTACGGACTGTCGATCATCCTGGCGTTCATCGGCGTGAAGCTCGTGCTCCACGCCCTGCACGAGAACACGCTCGGCTGGATCAACGGCGGCGAGCACGTCGCCGTCCCGGAGATCTCCACCGGCGTGTCCCTGGTCGTGATCGTCGGCGTGCTGGCCGTGACGACGGTGGCCAGCCTGCTGAAGACGCGCGGCGAGAAGGAATCCGTCAGGAGTTGAACACACCCATCACCGGGTTCCACCCGGTGATGCGCACGGCATCGACGAGGTCGCGCTGCGCGAACGGGTCCTGGGCCATCAGTTCGCGCGCCGCGGCCTCGTCGGCCACATCGATGAGGATGAGCGCACCCGAACCGTCCGTCCACGGGCCCGTCGCCCGCACGATTCCCTGTTCGACGAGATCGCCGAGCCATGCGCGGTGCTTCGGGCGGTGCTCGTCGCGCGCCGAGGCGGTCGCGTCCGAATAGGTGTACTCGACGGCGAACAGGGCCATGCGGGCCTCGCTTTCGTGGTCTCGATCAGAGGGTGAGGAGCATCCGGGTGTTCCCGAGCGTGTTCGGTTTCACATAGCTCAGGTCCAGGAACTCCGCGACGCCCGTATCGTACGACCGGCACATCTCCGCGTAGACCTCGGCCGTCACAGGAGTCCCCTGGATCTCCGCGAAACCGTGCCGCGCAAAGAATTCCACCTCGAAGGTGAGCACGAACAATCGTTCCAGCTCGAGCTCGCGGGCGACCTCGATGAGGCGCGCGACGATCAGGTGACCCGCGCCGTGGCCCTTGACCGACGGGTCGACGGCCACGGTGCGTACCTCGCCGAGATCCGACCACAGCACGTGCAGGGCACCGCAACCGACGACCTGCCCTGCGAGTTCGGCCACCCAGAACTCCTGGACGGCCTCGTACAGGGTCACCAGATTCTTCTCGAGCAGGATCTTGCCCGCGTAGATGTCGATGAGCCGCTTGATCTCGGGCACGTCGGAGGTTCGGGCGCGCCGGACAACCATTCGATCGTTCGAGTCGTGGTTCGTCGGCGGTGTCGTCATGCGGTGAACAGTAGCGCGTGCAGCTACCGATATTGTGGGGCACATGAGCACGCCCCGCCAGCATGTCACCGCGTCGGGCGGGAGCGGCGCCGCACCGGGACCGCACGCCGGGAGCCCGCACGATCCGGTGCCGTTGTGGAACATCGCCAACATCCTGACGGTGGGTCGGATCGCGTTGGTACCGGTCTTCCTGGTGCTGCTCTTCGTCGGCGACGGGCACGACACCGTATGGAGGCTCGCGGCGACCGGAGTCTTCGCGATCGCCGCCATCACCGACCGGATCGACGGTCAACTCGCGCGAAAGCACGGCCTCGTCACCGATTTCGGCAAACTCGCCGATCCCATCGCCGACAAGGCACTCATCGGTGCCGCACTCGTCGGACTGTCGCTGCTCGGCGACCTGTCCTGGTGGGTCACCGGGATCATCGCGGCCAGGGAGCTGGGGATCACCGCCCTGCGGTTCGCTGTGCTCCGGCACGCCGTGATCCCGGCGAGTCGCGGCGGAAAGCTCAAGACCCTGGTGCAGACGCTCGCGATCGGCGTCTACCTTCTGCCGCTGCCCGAATCGGTGGCGCCGGTGGCGATCGGCCTGATGATCCTGGCGGTCGCCCTGACAGTGGTGACGGGACTCGACTACGTGGTCCAGGCGATCCGGTTGCGTACCGGGGTGCGCCGGAGCGAGAGCGGCCGTGCAGACGACGTCACGGGGGAGGACGTCACGGGGGAGGGCGCAGCCACTCGGGACACGCCGGACGACGGTCGCACGGTGGGTGAGGACGCCCGGTAACCACGCCCGGTAACCACGGGCGGGATGTGCGGGATCGGGCCCGGCGCGGACGACACCGCTGTGTCGGGACTACTCGGACGTCTGCAACCGCCGTCGGCGTTGTAATGTCTGGACACCGCGGTATCGAGGTCCGATCGGTCTGCGGGAACCTCGCAGCGTCGTCGTGCGTTGACGAGGTGTCGGCACGACGGACGAAGGAGGATGGGATGGCGCTGTTGTTGCGTGAGGCACTCGGTGACAGCCTTCGGCGCACCCGTGTTTCGCAGAGCCGCACCCTGCGCGAAGTCTCCAGCAGCGCCCGGGTCAGCCTCGGTTACCTCTCGGAGATCGAGCGCGGCAGGAAGGAGGCCTCGAGCGAACTGCTCGCGGCCATCTGCGACGCACTGGAGGTCCCGCTGTCCGACGTGCTGTTCGACGTGAGCGGTCTGCTGGCGGACGGCCTCGACCGTCGCACGGACATGGAGACCACCGCAGCCGCCACGGCATCCGCCGAGCGGTCCGACGACGGCGCCACCGCCGAGCCCGGGTTGCTCGCGCAGGAGCCGCGGATGGTGATCCCTGCACCCGCCGCGCAGGCGCTGGCAGCCGCCTAACATGGATCACGAACCGTGCCGGCCTCGCCGGATACGGTCGTAAGCGACATCGACCGGGGCGTGGTGCGTGCACGGACCCGGCCGGGGCAGGTGGGTCGTCGGGGGTAGCAGCGGACCGGCGATCTTCGAACCGGGGCGCGAGGGCCGCGTACCGGGTCGCGTTCGGCGCGGCGTACCAGATGGAGGCAGGATCACACCCATGGCTAATCCTTTCGTCAAGGGCTGGAAGTACCTGATGGCGCTTTTCAACTCGAAGATCGATGAGAAGGCCGATCCGAAGGTCCAGATTCAGCAGGCGATCGAGGACGCGCAGCGTCAGCATCAGGCGCTCTCGCAGCAGGCGGCCTCCGTCATCGGTAACCAGCGTCAGCTCGAGATGAAGCTCAACCGCCAGCTGGACGAGGTCGAGAAGCTCAACGCGAGTGCTCGCCAGGCCGTCATGATGGCCGACCAGGCGACGGCGGCGGGCGACACCGAGAAGGCGATCCAGTACACGAACGCGGCCGAGGCCTTCGCGGCACAGCTCGTCACCGCCGAGCAGTCCGTCGAAGACCTCAAGGTGCTGCACGACCAGTCGCTCCAGGCGGCCGCGCAGGCCAAGAAGGCCGTCGAGCAGAACGCCATGGCGCTGCAGCAGAAGGTCGCCGAGCGCACGAAGCTGCTCAGCCAGCTCGAGCAGGCCAAGATGCAGGAGCGCGTGAGCGAGTCGCTGCGCTCGATGGATTCCACCCTCGCAGCTCCGGGCACCACTCCGAGCCTCGACGCCGTCCGCGAGAAGATCGAGCGTCGCTACGCCAACGCTCTCGGTTCGGCCGAGCTCGCCCAGAACTCGGTGCAGGGCCGCATGCTCGAGGTGCAGCAGGCCACCGTCCAGATGGCCGGCCACAGCCGCCTCGAGCAGATCCGGGCGTCGATGAAGGGCGAGGCGCTTCCGGGTACTCCCGCCAACCCTGCCGTCGACACGCGCAAAGAGCCCCCGAACGCGGCCGGTACCACCGGCCGGTGATCCGTACGCCTCGGAACTGATCCGCCGTGAACGCCTCCGGAGACGACCGGACCGGGAACATCCCCGGTTCGGTCGTCTCTGCGTTCCGCGACGCCACCGACACCGCGATGGAGGCCGCGCGCCGTTGGCGCGATCCCGCCGCCCGCTTGCGGCGTAAGAAGCGTCGCGCGCGTCGACGCGCGAGTTTCTTCGGTGCCGGCTCGGGCACCACTGCGATCGGCACCGCGACCCTCGCCGTCGCGTCGGCTCCCGAATGGACGCTCGTCGCGGCCGGGGGAGCGACAGCGGCTCTCGCGGTGCCCGCCGTCCTCGCCGTCCGCACGTTCCGTCGTCTCGATGCGGTGCCGCTGCCCCCACCGCCGCGTCGCCGGTCGCTGCCACCGGCCGGCTCGGTCGCCCGTGCTCCGATGGAACGCCTCGCGGCGAACGAGGAGAGCCTGCGACGTCTGCTCGGTGTGCTCGTGCGGTCGAACTCCGTGGCTCCCGACGACCTCACCGAGATCGACGACGCGGCCCGCGCAGCCGCAGCCGCACTCGATGCCGTCGTCGAGGATGTCGTGGCCCTCGAATCCGCCGCGCGGGGCAGTGCGGCCGCGAAGACCCATCTGTCCGCTGCCATCGTCGACGCGGGCGAGCGTCTCGGGACGGGTGTCGACCAGTTCGAGGAACTCGTCGCCGCCGCCGCACGCCTCGCCGCGACCGCCGAGGGCAACCGGTCGCTGGCGGTGCTCGACCAGCGACGCGCCGAACTGATCGCCACCTCCGACAAGCTCGAGAGCTGGGCGCAGTCCTGGCGCGAGTTGGGGCAGATCGAGCAGCGTTACCGCCCCTGAGGGGTGGAACATTTCCGTCATCGACACCGCGAGCCGAACACGTCGGTCGTCGACACCTGTCAGTCGTCCACACCACGAGCGGCGAGGGCCTCACCCATCGCCTCGGCGGTGCGCAGCGCTCCCACCACCACTGGAACCACGAGGGCCCGCAACGAGAATCCGAGACCGCGCGCCTTGCGTGCCTCTGTCACGCGGGTGATCACGGTGCCGATCAGCGGGATCGCGCGGACGGTCATCACCAGTACGAGTCCGACCCGGTCGGGATCGACCCCGACGCGCGCGAGGGGACGGGCCGCCCGCACGATCGCGTCGAGCATCTCGGTGGTCCGCGTCGTGAGGGTCACGAGGGCGGCCAGAGCGACCGCCACGAGCAGCGACCCGCAGATCACGACCGCCCGTTCCCACCCCGCTACGAGGACCTGAAACGCTGCGATGATCGCCAGCATCCACACCAGCGGCCGCAATTGCACGACGGCGAGACGCGGAGGTATGCGCGCCGCCGCGTACGCGAGCACGGCCAGTGCCAGCGCGGGAAGCACCTGCCAGGGCTGCCGGATCCACAGGGTCAGCGCGAGGATCAGCGCTGCGACCGCGAGCAGTTTCGCTCCCGCCGGAAGCCGGTGCAGGACCGAGTGTCCGGGGTGGTAGAGGCCGAAGGTGTTCACCCGATCAGATTCCGGTAGAACGCGAGCGCGGACGCCGGTTCGTCGTCGGCGACGATCCGCCCGGAGTCCACCACCAGCACACGATCGAAGTCGGCGAGGAGATCGAGATTGTGGGTCACCGCGATCACCTGCTGCGGCAGGCTCGCGAAGGTGCGCGCGATGAGCTTCGTGTTGCGCAGGTCCAGCAGCGTCGTCGGTTCGTCGGCGACGAGCACCGCCGGGTCGGTCACCATGATCGCGGCGAGCGCGAGCAACTGTTTCTGACCGCCCGAGAGCAGGTGACTGGGGTGGTCGTGGTGTCCCGCGAGCCCGAAGTCTGCGAGGACCTGCCGTACCCGGGCCTCGCGTTCCTCCTTGCCGAGTCCGCTGCGCCGCAGCGAGAAGGCGACGTCCTCGGCCACGGTGGGCATGACGATCTGGTGGTCGGGGTCGGTGAAGACGAATCCGACCTTCCTACGGACCTCCCGGCCCTTGCGGGCCGTGTCGAGGCCGTCGACGGTCACCGACCCGGACGACGGGACGAGCAGGCCGTTGATCATCCGTGCCATCGTCGACTTGCCGCTGCCGTTCGCACCGACGATGCCGACGCGTCGTTCGGTGAGGACGACATCGACCCCGTCGAGGACGGTGCGGTCGCCGTAGGCGTGCCGCACCTCCCGGAATCGGATCTCGCTCATCGACGGTCGGTCGGCGGCGTCAGTGCGCGGGATCCGCGGCGGGGCGGGGTGCGATGCGCGGTGCCGCCAGTGCGGGGTAGGCGCGGTGCACCTGGGCGGCGACCGCCGCGGCGACGACCGCCTTGGCCAGGTCGCCCGGCAGGAAGGTGACATTGGCAGCGGCGGCGGCCCACACCGTGAGATCGGTGCGCAGGACCATGCCCGCGATACCGAAGGCGTAGAGCACGACGATGCCGCCGAGGACGTTGACGGCCACACCCGGCAGCGTGCGGTAGCGCGGCAGCATCTTCATGCTCAGCCAGCCGATCACGGCGACGGCGGGGATCCAGCCGATGAGGAAGCCCACCGTGGGACCGGCCAGCGAGGTGAGGGTCGTGCGGCCGCCGGCGAGTACGGGCAGCGCCAGTCCCAGCACGATCACGGTGAGCACCGACAGGACACCCTTGCGTGCGCCGAGCAGTGCACCCGCGAGCATCACGCCCAGGGTCTGCAGCGTGATGGGCACGCCGGACGAACCGATGCTGATCTGACCGGGCAGTCCCAGGGCGATGATCAGGGCGGCGAAGACGGCGATCTGCGCGAGGTCGCGCGCGGGGATACGGCGGGACGAGGACACGATTACTCAGCCTTCCGATCGGACGGTGAACCCGTAGAGCCTAAGCCGTGACGACGTGCCGCGGGTCACCGACCCGTCTGCGGATGCCCCGGGCCACACCGGGGTGCGTCTCCGGGTGTCCCCTGATCTTTCCCTGATATCTGTGCTGACCTGCTGTTTTTCGTCGCCCGAGCTGTCAGGATCGAGGCGTACCGAGCAAACGGAGTCCGGCGCGGAAGCGGCCGGCATCGAGGGTGGGAGTACCCAATGTTCTGGAAGATCGTAGGAATCGTCGCGGTGGTGTGGGTCGGCCTCGCCGTCCTCGGCGCCCTGCTCGACAACCTGATCGGCTTTCTCGTACTCGGCGCCGTGATCTTCGGCGGATACCTGCTGTACAAGGCAGTATCGGGAGGTGACAAGCACGACCTGACACGTCTGTAGGACGAAGGGGGCAGCTGTGGAGGCGGTACCGGAGGACTGGCAGGACGGACTCGTGATCGCCGCGCACCCCGACGACATCGAATACGGTGCCGCCGCGGCCGTGGCCCGATGGACCCGGCAGGGCAAGCAGGTGCGCTACGTCCTCGCGACGAGCGGGGAGGCCGGGATCGCCGGGCTCGACCCGAAGGAGTGCGGCCCCCTGCGGGAGGCGGAGGAACGCGAATCCGCGCGGATCGTCGGCGTGGACTCCGTGGAGTTCCTCGGCCACCGCGACGGGCACATCGTCGCCGGTCTCGACCTGCGACGCGACATCGCGGCGAGCATCCGCAGACACCGACCCGAGATGGTGGTGACCGGGAACTTCGGGCTCACCTGGTTCCCCGGCATCCTCAACAGTGCAGACCACCGTGCGGTCGGGCTGGCCGTGCTCGACGCCGTCGCCGACGCCGCGAACGAGTGGATCTTCCCGGAACTCGCGGAGGCCGGTCTCGAAGCCTGGCCCGGGGTGCGGTGGGTGGCGGTCGCCACGACGTCTCCGACGCACGCGGTGGACGTCACCGACACGGTCGAGGTGGCGGTCGAGTCGCTCTCGGCGCACCGCCGCTATCTCGAGGCCCTCGACGACAGGAGCGCCGAGGAGCAGGCCCGCGAGCAGGTGGAGCGATCGTCCGCACCGCTGCCGGGTTTTCCGGCCTCTCGGGCCGCCGGATTCGAGCTGTACACCTTCGCGGGATAAGGGACGTCCCACGACGGTGCGGTGACACCTGTCCCGCGTCCGCGGGAGGGACCGTACGGTCCCGTGTGCGCACAGGTCGGTCCTGCGCGTGCGGGATGTGGCAGGCTGTGCGCGTGCGAGTGGCGGTGGTGGCCGGGCCCGATGCGGGTCATGCGATTCCGGCGATCGCGTTGTCGCTGTGGCTCGCGGATGCCGGGCACGACGCGGTCGTCTTCACGGGCGAACGGTGGCTCGGCCTCGAGGTGCCCGGTGTGACGTTCGCGGAGTTGAAGGGGCTCGCGCCCCGGCTCGGCGACGACGACGGCGACGCGGGGGCGAAGATCCACGCCCGTGCCGCCCACATCGCGAGCGAGATGCTCCCGGATCTCGGAGCCCTGCTACCCGATCTCGTGGTGGCGGATGTGCTCACCGCCGGCGGAGGGATGGCCGCCGAGCGCCTGGGGATCCCGTGGGTCGAGCTCTCGCCGCATCCGTTGTACCTGCCGTCGCGCGGACTTCCGCCGATCGGCAGCGGTCTCGATGTGGGCACGGGCGTGCGGGGCCGGGTGAGGGATGCCGCGTTGCGTGCGATGACCGCGAGATCGCTGCGGCAGGGGGAGCGTGAGCGGTCGGCCGCCCGCGTCGGGATCGGTCTGCCGGCCCGCGATCCCGGGCCCCGGGCCCGGCTGATCGCCACCCTGCCGGCACTCGAGGTGCCCCGCCCCGACTGGCCCGGGCACGCGCACGTCGTCGGTCCGCTGCTGTGGGAACCCACCGCGGAGATCCTCGATCCGCCGCAGGGGGACGGACCTCTCGTGATGGTCGCGCCGTCGACCGCGGTGACCGGGGTGACCGGGATGGTCGAGACGGTCTGCGACGCACTCGACGGTGCCGGGATGCGGGTCGCCGCGACGATGCTCGATCCCCCGCAGCAGGCGCTTCCGAGCTGGGCCGTCTCGGGTCGTGGCAGGCAGGACGTCCTGCTCCGGCAGGCCGATGTCGTCGTGTGCGGGGGCGGGCACGGGATGCTTGCCAAGACGTTGAGTGCGGGGGTTCCGGCGGTGATCGTGCCCGGGGGCGGTGATCAGTGGGAGCTGGCGAACCGCGCCGCACGGCAGGGGAGTGCGGTGGTGGTCCGTCCGCTCGAGGCGGCTGCGGTCCGCTCCGCGATCGACACCGTGTTGTCGTCACCGGACTTCGCCGCCGCGGCGCGTGCGGCCGCGGACGGCGCCGGTGACGTGGAGGATCCGGTCGCGGTATGCGAGGCCGCGGTGGACTGACTGTCGTGCCGCAGCACGCGCGACTACCGTGGTCGGGGTGCGGTTGACGGAGTTCTACGAGGTGGTCCGGGACGAGTTCGGACAGATGCACGGCGATGCCCTGCTGCGCGATCATGTGCTGCTCTCGCTCGGTGGACGGACGGCGGCCGAGGCGATCGAGGCGGGGCGCGAACCCCGCGAGGTGTGGCGCGCGCTCTGCGACGAGTTCGACGTCCCGCCCGTACGGCGGTAGGCCCGGAACCGGCCGGGGCGTTCCGACCGGAATCGGTGCCGGTGTCGATTTTCTGTCCGACCGGGATGCGACCATTCCTCACGTACACGAAGCGACCGGCTTTCGAACACGTGTTCGGCTATGCTGGGAGCGCCGGATGGGTGTTGTCCACAGGTGGTGATTCCATCCACAGATGCGGCGTTTCCGCGGTCGCGACAGCGAACTTGTCGGTGCCGGGTTCTAACGTCGTCGACAACAAGGACGAGATTCTATTAAGGGGACCAAGATGGCAGCACAGGCTCACGACCGCGAGAAGGCGCTCGAGCTCGCCCTCGCGCAGATCGACAAGAGCTTCGGTAAGGGCTCGGTGATGCGCCTGGGCGAGGACGTCCGTCCGCCCATCGCCGTCATTCCCACCGGGTCGATCGCACTCGACGTGGCTCTCGGTATCGGCGGTCTGCCGCGCGGGCGCGTCATCGAGATCTACGGCCCGGAATCGTCGGGTAAGACGACGGTGGCCCTCCACGCGGTCGCCAACGCGCAGGCCGCCGGCGGCATCGCGGCGTTCATCGACGCCGAGCACGCCCTGGATCCGGACTACGCGCGCAAGCTCGGTGTCGACACCGACGCCCTGCTCGTGTCCCAGCCCGACACCGGTGAGCAGGCCCTCGAGATCGCCGACATGCTCATCCGCTCGGGTGCGCTCGACATCATCGTCATCGACTCGGTGGCGGCGCTCGTGCCCCGCGCCGAGATCGAGGGCGAGATGGGCGACAGCCACGTCGGTCTCCAGGCCCGCCTGATGAGCCAGGCGCTGCGCAAGATGACCGGTGCGCTCAACAACTCCGGCACCACCGCGATCTTCATCAACCAGCTGCGCGAGAAGATCGGCGTGATGTTCGGCTCGCCCGAGACCACCACGGGCGGTAAGGCGCTGAAGTTCTACGCCTCGGTGCGTCTGGACGTGCGCCGGATCGAGACGCTCAAGGACGGCGGCGACGCGGTGGGCAACCGCACCCGTGTGAAGGTCGTCAAGAACAAGGTCTCGCCTCCGTTCAAGCAGGCCGAGTTCGACATCCTGTACGGCCAGGGCATCTCGAAGGAGGGCTCGCTCATCGACATGGGTGTCGACCAGGGCTTCATCCGTAAGTCCGGCTCCTGGTACACCTACGAGGGCGACCAGCTGGGGCAGGGCAAGGAGAATGCCCGCAAGTTCCTGCTCGAGAACACCGATGTGCGTGACGAGATCGAGAAGAAGATCAAGGAGAAGCTCGGCATCGGTGCCGTTCTCACCGATCCGAGCGATGTCGAGGAGCCGGTCGACTTCTAGTCACCGCCCAGAACCCGCGGGGGCACGGACGCACGTTGCGTCCGTGCCCCCGCGGCGTATCCGCACGCGACTGCGCTGTCGGTGGGTCCGGTTACTGTGCGCGTCATGGACGACCCCGAGGAACGACGGCCCCAAGCACGGCGCGAACGACGCGGACGGCGTCGCTCGGCCCGCACCGAGCAGGAACTGCCCGGCGGTGGCACCGAAGCGCAGGCCAAGGACGTCTGCCTCCGTCTGCTGACCGATCGCGCACGCAGCCGATCCGAACTCGCGACGAAGCTCGAGCAGAAGGGTTTCGCGTCCGACGTCGCGGAGCGCGCCCTCGATCGTCTCACCGAGGTCGGATTGATCGACGACGCGGATTTCGCGAACCAGTGGGCACGGTCACGGCATCTGCATGCGGGGAAGGGCAAGCGCGCGATCGCACTCGAACTGCGCCGCAAGGGAATCGACGCCGACGATGCGGCCGCGGCCCTCGATCAGATCGACACCGCCGACGAACGCGAGCGAGCGATCGAACTGGTCCGCAAGAAGCTCCGTACCCAGCCGCCGCTGCCCACCGAGGGGGACCGGCGCGAGATCGCGGCCGAACGCGACAAGCTGGTACGGCGGCTGGTCGGGATGCTGGCCCGACGCGGCTACGCGCAGGGGATGGCCTTCGACGTCGTGCGGGAGGAACTCGCGACGTTCGGTGCCGACGCGAACGACCTCCCGCACGACTGAAGCGTTACTTCCGGCCCTCGCCGGTCAGGTCCAGGCCCGGCACCGTCATGGTCGGAACGGTTCCCGGATCCTCGGCCGGCACGGCACCCTTCTTGCGCTTTCCGGATCGCAGACGCTTCTCGAGCCAGACCGCGAACTGCGTCAGCGCGCTGTTGAGGATGATCATGATCGCAGCGACCACCAGCAGCGACGGCAGGTAGTTCTGGAAGAACGCGCCGAGCTGCTGGCCGGAACGCACCACTTCGACATAGCCGATGAGGTAGCCGAGCGCCGAGTCCTTGAGCGCGATCACCATCTGCGACACGATCGCCGGGAGCATGACCGTGACGGCCTGCGGCAGCAGGATCAGCCGCATGAGCTGGTTCTTCCGCATGCCGATCGCGAAGGCCGCCTCGCTCTGACCGCGCGGGAGCGACCTGATGCCTGCGCGCACGATCTCGGCGATGACCGAGCCGTTGTACAGGGTCAGGCCGGTGATGACGGCCGCGAGCGCGAGATACCCCGACTTGAAGACGCGGTACTCGGCGAACACCTGGTAGGCGAAGATCATCAGGATCAGCACCGGGACGGCGCGGAACAACTCGACGATCGCGCCGGCGATCCAGCGGACCCACCGGTGGTCGGACAGGCGCGCGATGCCCAGGACCGTGCCGAGCACGAGTGCCAGCACGATCGATGCGACGGCCGCGATGATCGTGCCGCGGATGCCGGGCAGCAGATAGGTGGTCCAGCTGGACGATTCGACGAACGGCTCCCACTTGGCCGCTGTCAACTGCCCGTTGGCGTCGAGTGCGCGGTAGACGATCCAGCCGGCGACGACGAGGAGCACGGCCACGACCACCGACAGGATCCGGTAGAGCGCCTTGGCGCGGGGTCCCGGTGCGTCGTAGAGAACGGTTCCGTGTGCACTCATCGGGCGACCTCGTATCGCTTGCTGAGCCGACCGAAGAACAGGCCGGTGGGAAGGGTGAGGATGACGAATCCGAGCGCGAAGATGCCACCGACGACGAAGATGGCCGCTTCGTTCTCGATCATCGTCTTCATCAGCAGCGAGGCCTCGGACACGCCGATGACGGAGGCGATCGTCGAGTTCTTGGTCAACGCGATGAGCACCGAACCGAGCGGGGCGATGACCGCGCGGAACGCCTGCGGAAGGACGATCAGGCGCAGATTCTGGCTGAAGGTCAGGCCCAGCGAGCGGCCGGCCTCCGACTGCCCGAGCGAGACCGTGTTGATGCCCGAGCGGAGCGACTCGCACACGAACGCCGCCGTGTAGACGCTCAGGCCGAGCACGGCGAGCCGGAAGTTGTTGTCCACCAGGAATGTCGGCGACGACTCCGAAGCCAGTTTGATGCCGAGTGTCTGGGACAGACCGAACAGGCAGAAGATGATGATCAGGGTCAGCGGGGTGTTACGGAAGATCGTCACGTAGGCGGTGCCGACGGCACGCGCCACGGGGATGGGGGACACACGCATTCCGGCGAGGATCGTTCCGAGGATCAGTGCACCGATCGCCGAGATGACGGTCAACTGGATCGTGGTCCAGAACGCGTCGAGTAGCTGGCTGCTGTACTTGCTCAACAGATCCACAGGTCACTCCGGGATCGAGGGGACGGATGGGAGTCCGGAACGGTCCGGCCGGTCCGTGGACTCACGGACCGGCCGCACCGGCGGACGTGACGGGTGGTGATACCCGTGCGCGGTGACGATCGACACTCAGTAACGATCGACGCTGGGCTGCTCCGGAAGCTCGTAGCCCGAGGCGCCGACGGTCTCCTGGAATGCGGCCTCCCATGCACCGCTGGCGATCATCTCCTCGATCGCGTCGTTGATCGCGTTGCGCGACTCGTCGTCGCCCTTGGCGAGACCGATGCCGTAGCGCTCGGTGGTGAACGGCTCACCGACGACCTTGAAGTCGCCCGGGCTCTGTGCGGCGTAACCGGCGAGGATGATGTCGTCGGTGGTCACCGCGTCGACCGCGCCGTTGCGCAGCGCCTCGACACACAGCGAGTAGGTGTCGAACTCCTGGAGCTGGACGTCCTGCGCGTAGTTGTCCTTCACGTTCTGGGCCGGGGTCGAACCCGCCACCGAGCACAGGCGCTTGCCGCCGCTGAGCGTCTCGGGACCGGTGATCTCGGTCTCGTCCGCGCGCACGAGGAGCGACTGTCCGGCGATGAAGTACGGGCCTGCGAAGTCCACTTTTTCCTTGCGGGCATCGGTGATCGAGTAGGTCGCAACGACGTAGTCGACCTCACCGTTCTGGATGAGCGTCTCGCGCTGGGCCGAAGGAGCCTCCTTGAAGGTGATGTTCTCCGGCGGGACACCGAGCTGGCCGGCGACGTACTCGGCGACCTCGACGTCGAACCCGCTGAACGAACCGTCCGGGTTGCGCAGGCCCAGGCCCGGCTGGTCGAACTTGATACCGACCGTCAGGGTGCCGTTCTCCGCGGACTGCGAGACGCTGCGCGTCTCGTCGCCACCGCACGCCGTGGCGACCACTGCCACGGCGACGGCGCCGATGCCCAGGCGGATGGAGCGGGACAATTTCATCGAATACCTCCGGTGCGGTTCGGAACTACGTCCGGCGGGCCGGGCGGCCCGTCGGATGCGGGGAAAGGTCAGTGACTGAGGATCTTGCCGAGGAAGTCCTTGGCGCGATCGGATTTCGGTGCGGTGAAGAAGGTCTCGGGATCGGTGTCCTCGACGATGCGGCCGTCGGCCATGAACAGCACGCGGTCGCCGGCCTTGCGGGCGAATCCCATCTCGTGGGTGACCACGACCATCGTCATGCCCTCCTTCGCGAGGGAGGTCATCACGTCGAGGACTTCCTGGACCATCTCGGGGTCGAGGGCGGAGGTGGGCTCGTCGAACAACATGACCTTGGGGTTCATCGCGAGCGCGCGTGCGATTGCGACGCGCTGCTGCTGACCACCCGACAGCTGCGCCGGGTACTTGTCGGCCTGGTTGGCGATCCCGACCCGGTCGAGCAACTGCATCGCCGACTCGCGGGCCTTGTCCTTCTTGATCTTGCGCACCTTGATGGGGCCGAGCATGACGTTCTCGAGGATCGTCTTGTGGGCGAACAGGTTGAACGACTGGAACACCATGCCGACGTCCGAACGCAGGCGGGCGAGTGCCTTGCCCTCCTCCGGCAGCAGGGTGCCGTCCACGTGGATCTCTCCCGAGTCGATCGGTTCGAGCCGGTTGATGGTGCGGCAGAGGGTCGATTTACCCGAACCCGACGGGCCGACGACGATGACGACCTGTCCTCGCGGGATCTCGAGGTTGATGTCCTGCAGTACGTGCAGGGATCCGAAATGCTTGTTCACCCCGTTCATGGAGATCATGGACGAGTTGGTGTCCGACTTCTCGGACGGACGATCCGTTCCGGCTGCCGCTGATGTCATATCTGCAGACCCTATGCCGTCCGACCCCCGAGACTTCGCATTTCGGGACACCTTCGGTGCACGCGTCACGGGATTTTTACTGCACGAGCAGTAACGGATACCTCGACGGAGCCCGCACGGTCGGCGCGAGGGAAGAGGGCCCACCGAGGTGAGATACCCTGAGACGTGTCACTGATCGACGAAGAAGCCCCCCGTACCGGTGCCCGGACCTACGAGGTCCGCACCTACGGCTGTCAGATGAACGTACACGACTCCGAGCGTCTGTCGGGGTTGTTGGAGGACGCCGGCTTCACCAAGGCCGCGCCCGGTGCGTCACCCGATCTGGTGGTTTTCAACACCTGCGCGGTGCGGGAGAACGCCGACAACAAGCTGTACGGCAATCTGAGTCATCTGCGTCCGGTCAAGGACGACAACCCCGACATGCAGATCGCTGTCGGAGGCTGCCTCGCCCAGAAGGACCGCGACACGGTCGTCAAGAAGGCGCCCTGGGTCGACGTGGTCTTCGGCACACACAACATCGGTAATCTCCCCGCCCTGCTCGAACGCGCACGGCACAACCGCCGCGCCGAGGTCGAGATCCTCGACGCCCTCGAGGCGTTCCCGTCGACGCTGCCCGCCAAGCGTGAGTCGTCGTACGCCGGATGGGTGTCGATCTCCGTCGGCTGCAACAACACGTGCACCTTCTGCATCGTGCCGTCGCTGCGCGGCAAGGAGGTCGACCGGCGCCCGGGCGACATCCTCGCCGAGGTGCAGGCGCTCGTCGACGAGGGCGTGCTCGAGGTGACACTGCTCGGCCAGAACGTCAACTCCTACGGCCGGTCCTTCGCGGATCCGGAGCAGCCCCGCGACCGGGGCGCCTTCGCGTCGCTGCTGCGCGCGTGCGGCGACATCGAGGGGCTCGAGCGGGTGCGCTTCACCTCCCCGCACCCGGCGGAGTTCACCGACGACGTCATCGACGCCATGGCGCAGACCCCCAACGTGTGCCCGCAGCTGCACATGCCGCTGCAGTCCGGCAGCGATCGGATCCTGCGCGCCATGCGCCGCTCGTACCGCAAGGAACGCTTCCTGGGCATCATCGAGCGGGTCCGTGCCGCGATGCCGCACGCGGCGATCACCACCGACATCATCGTCGGCTTCCCCGGTGAGACCGAGGAGGACTTCCAGCAGACCCTCGAGGTCGTCGAGAAGGCGCGCTTCACCAGCGCGTTCACCTTCCAGTACTCGAAGCGCCCCGGCACGCCCGCAGCCGACATGGAGGGGCAGGTCCCCAAGGCCGTGGTGCAGGAGCGTTACGACCGTCTGATCGCGCTGCAGGAACGCATCACCCTCGAGGAGAACCGCAAACTCGTCGGCACCGAGGTCGAACTGCTCGTCGCAGCGGGGGAGGGCCGCAAGAACGCCGAGACCGCCCGGATGAGCGGGCGTGCCCGCGACGGCCGCCTCGTCCACTTCCGTCCCGAGGGCGCGATCGACACCTCGGTGCGTCCCGGCGACGTCGTCACGATCGTCGTCAGCGACGCCGCGCCGCACCACCTCGTCGCGGACACCCCGATCCTCACGCACCGCCGCACACGTGCGGGCGACCACTTCGAACAGGGCCGGCTGCCCAAGACACCGCCGATCGGTGTCGGACTCGGACTGCCGAGCATCGGCGTCCCGGACCCGCTGCCGCCTCAGATGGGATGCAACGCATGACCACCGACAAGCCGCACGATCACCACGCGACGGGTGACGTACGCGCCGAACTCGAAGCCGCCGAACGGAAGGTGGCGAGCGACATCGACCCGGGCGCCCGGGCGATGTTCGTCGCGATCGCGGTCCTGATCCTGCTGGCGACCTTCAGCCTGCCCCACGCCGGATCCGCCAACGGGTGGGAGGTACTGTCCTTCGCCCCGGACGCGACCGCCGAGGAGATCGGTCTCCCGTCACGGCTGTTCGTGGGCTTCGCCGTGGTCTTCGCCGGTCTGGGCTCGATCCTCGCGCTCGTCACCCGCAAGTGGGCGCTGGCGTGGGTGTCCCTGGCCGGCTCGGCCGTGACCATCGTCTTCGGCATGCTCGCGATCTGGTCGCGGCAGACCCTGCCCGTCGAGTCGTCCGCCGCCGGACCGGGATTCGGTCTCGTGATCGGCTGGTTCGCCGTGATGGTCGTCGTCTTCCACTGGGCCCGTGTGGTGTGGGCACGGACCTCGGCCCAGCTCGAGGCCGAGGCCGAATTGCGGAAGGTCGCGGCCCAGCACGAACGGCCCCGCCTGATGCGCGACGACCCCGAGGTCTGACGCCTCCCGCACGAAGCGACGATCCCCCTCTCCCGACCGGGAGAGGGGGATCGTCCGTTTCGGATGTCCGGGGTCAGCGCTCGCCGACGGCGCCTTCGGCCGCGTCGGCCCACTCGCGCCACTGCGCGGCCTGGGCGAGAGCCTTCTCGGCCTCCTTCGCCCGGCCCGCCGCGGTCGCCTTGGCGGCCTGCTCCTCGAACTGGCGCACCCGCTCACGGAACTGGGCCGCACGCGCGAGGGCTTCGGGATCGGTGCGGCGCCACTCGGAATCCGCGGCCTCACGCACCTTCTTCTCGATGGCCCGCAGACGACCCTCGAGATCGTGCATGCGGTCGCGCGGCACCTTGCCGATCGCCTCCCACTGGTCCTGCAACTCGCGCAGACGGGCCCGGGCACCTTCGAGATCGGCCGACGGGTCGATCGAGGAGGCAGTCTCGAGCAGGGCTTCCTTCGCGCGGGCGTTCTCCTCGTACTCGGCGTCGCGCTCGGCGTTCGCGGCGTTGCGCGCGGCGAAGAAGACGTCCTGGGCGCCCTTGAACCGCTTCCACAGCTGGTCGTCGGCGTCCTTGGGTGCGCGTCCGGCCGCCTTCCACTCGGCGAGCAGGTCGCGGAAGGCCGCGGCGGTGGCACCCCAGTCGGTGGAGTTCTGCAGTTCCTCGGCCCGGGCGACGAGTTCCTCCTTGCGGCTCTTCGCCGCGGCGCGCTCGCGATCGAGCTCGGCGAAGTGGGCTCCGCGACGCCGGTTGAACGCCTCTCGTGCCTTCGAGTAGCGACGCCACAACACGTCGTCGACCTTCCGGTCGACCCCGCGGATCGTCTTCCACTCCTCGAGGATCTCGCGCAACCGGTCGCCGGCGGCCTTCCACTGGGTGGATTCGGCGGCGATCGTCTCGGCCTCGGCTGCGAGGGTCTCCTTGCGGGCCGTGCTCTCGGCGCGCCGGCGTTCCTTCTCCTGCTTGGCGAGAGCTGCGGCCTCTTCGGAGTGTTCGATGATCGCGGCGAGCCGGGTGGCGAGCGCATCGAGGTCGCCGATGACGGCGGCGGTCGGCAACGACTCGGCCAGTGCCTCGGCGGCCGCGCGGGTCTTCTTCACGTCGGCGGTGCCGGAGGTCAAGCGGGTCTCGAGGATCGCCACCTCGGTGGCGAGATCGTCGTAGCGGCGTCCGAAGTGCGCGAGGCCCTCGGCGGCGTCGCCTGCCTGCCACGATCCGATGCACCGCTCGCCGTCGCTCGTGCGGACCCATGCGGTGCCGTCCTCGTCGACGCGGCCGAACCGACTCGGATCGCTCGCGGGCACCGTCGGGACGTGGGGGTGCGTCTGAGCCGCGACGGGATGCGGCTTCGGGGGTGCTGCGGTGGAACTGCCGTTGTCGCGGGCGGCGGTACCGCCGGTGTCCCGACCGGCAGGGCCGGGCGTTGCAGCATGGGCTCGGGGTGTGGCGGGACCGGGACGCGGGGTCCGCTCCTGCGTCGACTCGCCGGTTCGGTCCTGTGCGTTCGGGTCGCTCATCGATACCTCATCTCTGCCGCGCGGCACGGCTGCCTGGTCGCATGGGTCTACCGCCGGTCGATCCCGGGGCTCCGCGATCGTGTCCGCCCACTATTGAAACAGGTCGTGTCGATGCAGGGCGCCGGGTCCGGTGGACTACGGTTGCCGATGTGTTGACCGCCGCGGCGTTCGTGCCGTCCCCACCGCTGCTCGTCCCCGAGCTGACCGGTCTCGCCGCGTCCGAGACCGACGATCTGCGCGAGGCGGTTCTCGAGGTCGGTCGCACCCTGTCCGGTGCCGCGGAATGGGTGGTCGTGGGCGCTGAGGCGGCCGAGCAGACCGTTCCCTCCACCGCGTGCGGAACCTTCCTCGGATTCGGTGTCGACATCACGGTCCGGCTCGGTCCCGAGGCCGCCGGCGAACCCGATCCCGCGCTCGCGTTGACCGCTCTGGTGGCCGGCTGGATCCGCGACCGCACGGCCCCCGGCACCCGCGTGACGACCCATGTGGTGGCCGCCGACGCGGAGGCCTCGCACTGCGCCGATCTCGGCCGCGACCTGCGTGAGGAGCTCGACCGCGACGATCTGCCGCGAGCGCTGCTCGTCGTCGCGGACGGAGCGACGACTCTCACGGCCAAGGCGCCCGGCGCCTACGATCCGCGCGCGGAGGAGGTCGAGGCGGCCCTGGCGGCGGCACTCGGCGCCGGCGACCCGGAGGTGCTCGTAGCGCTCGACCCCGACCTGTGTTCGGACATCAAACTGACCGGACGCGCTGCCTGGCACGTCCTGGCGGCGACCCTCGGCGAACGCCCGCGCTCGGCGTCCGTCACCTATTCCGCCGCGCCCTACGGCGTGGGCTACCACGTGGGGATCTGGACACCGTGAGCGCCGGAAGCACCGGCTCCGCCGACACGCTCGTCCCGATCGCGGTGGTGGGCCCCACGGCCACGGGTAAGTCCGATCTCGGATTGGATCTCGCCGAGACGCTCGGTGGCGAGATCGTCAACATCGACGCGATGCAGCAGTACCGCGGGATGGACATCGGGACGGCCAAGCTGGCACCCGGCGAGCGTCGCGGCATCCCGCACCATCAGCTCGACGTCCTCGACGTCACCGAGACCGCGACGGTGGCCCGCTACCAGCAGGCCGCGAGCGCCGACGTCGAGGCGATCCTCGGGCGCGGTCGTGTCCCGATCGTCGTCGGCGGATCGATGATGTACGTGCAGGCACTGCTCGACGAGTGGCAGTTCCCGGCGACGGATCCGCAGGTCCGTGCCAAGTGGGAGGCCGTGCTCGAGACCGAAGGGCTCGCCGCGGTCCACCGGGCCCTACAGAGCGCCGATCCCGCCGCCGCGGCGACGATCCTGCCCACCGACGGTCGCCGCATGGTCCGCGCGCTCGAGGTCGTCGAGCTGACGGGGCAACCGTTCGCGGCGTCGCAGCCGACGATCGGTGAGCCCCGCTGGGGCACCGTGATCGTGGGCGTCGACCGCGACACCGCCGAACTCGACGACCGCATCGCGCAGCGCACGGACCTGATGTTCGAACGCGGCCTCGTCGACGAGGTGCACGGGCTCCTCGAGGCCGGCCTGCGCGAGGGTGTCACCGCGCGTCGTGCGATCGGTTACGCGCAGGTCCTCGCGTGCATCGACGGCGAATACGATCTCGACCACGCGCGCGAGCGGACGTTCATCGGGACCCGTCGCTACGTGCGACGGCAACGCTCGTGGTTCCGCCGCGACCCGCGCATCCACTGGCTCGACGGCGCCGACCCCCATCTGCTCGACGTCGCGCTGCGGGCCGTGCAGGGCGCACGCACATCACCGGCCCCACCAGCCCGATAAGGTAGCGCGCATGGAGTTCAGCAAAGGGCACGGAACCGAGAACGACTTCGTGATCCTTCCGGATCCCGACGCCCGCCTGGACCTCGACGCAGGCCGGATCGCTGCCCTGTGCGACCGGCGGCGCGGGCTCGGTGCAGACGGTGTGCTCCGGGTGGCGCGGGCAGGCGCACTGGTGTCGGCCGGCGTGCTCGGTGAACTGCCCGAGGGCACCGGGGCGGACGACTGGTTCATGGACTACCGCAACGGCGACGGATCCATCGCCGAGATGTGCGGCAACGGTGTGCGGGTGTTCGCGCACTATCTCACCGCGCACGGGTTCGAGAACCGCCGCGAATTCGTCGTCGGCAGCCGGGCCGGAGGCAAGCCCGTCACGGTGCACGAGACCGGGCCGGTCCTCGGCGAGGTGACGGTGGACATGGGCACGGTGCGCACCCTCGGCGAGTCGGCGGCGACCATCGACGGGCGGGTCTATCCGGGCATCGGCATCGACGTCGGCAACCCGCACCTCGCGTGCGTGGACCCGCACCTGAACGAGACGAGCCTGGCCGGTCTCGACCTCACCTCGCCCGGCTTCGACCCGGGCTTCTTCCCGCACGGCGTCAACATCGAGTTCCTGACCCCCATCGCGGCCGGAACGGTCCACATGCGCGTCCACGAACGCGGCGTGGGGGAGACCCGCTCGTGCGGAACCGGCACGGTGGCCGCGGCCGCTGCGGCCCTGCGCTTCGACGGCGCATCCGACGGTGCGGTGCGGGTGCAGATTCCCGGCGGCTCGGTCGAGGTGCGGATCGAGGACGGTCGCGCCTGGCTGCGCGGACCGTCGGTGCTGGTCGCGACGGGTGAACTGGACGACACCTGGTGGTCGGCGCCGAACTGATCGGCGCTGCTCGGCCCGGCGGAGGGTGCACTCGGGTACCCCCTGCGCGAATGCGGCGGAAAAACTCGAATGCACCGATTCGGGCTTCGTGACACCATGGAGGTGTATGACGAACACACAGCGCACGCGCCGCGCAACCACAGATGACAGCACTTCGACCGCGTACGACGCACCCGGAGGCTGGACCGCCGAGGATCCGTCCGTCGGCGAGATGCAACTCGAAGACCGCAGCGCGTTGCGGCGTGTGGCCGGTCTGTCCACCGAACTCGAGGACATCACCGAGGTCGAATACCGCCAGCTCCGACTCGAGCGTGTCGTGCTCGTCGGTGTCTGGACGGGCGGAACGGCCGCCCAGGCCGAAGCGAGCCTGGCCGAGCTGGCCGCACTCGCCGAGACCGCGGGCTCCGAGGTCCTCGAAGGTCTGGTGCAGCGCCGCGACCGGCCCGATGCCTCCACCTACATCGGCTCCGGCAAGGCCGACGAGCTCCGGCAGATCGTGCTGGCCACCGGCGCCGACACCGTGATCTGCGACGGCGAACTCACTCCCGCCCAGCTCACGGCGCTGGAGAAGGTCGTCAAGGTCAAGGTCATCGACCGGACCGCGCTGATCCTCGACATCTTCGCCCAGCACGCCACCTCGCGTGAGGGCAAGGCCCAGGTCTCCCTCGCGCAGATGGAGTACATGCTCCCGCGGCTGCGCGGCTGGGGTGAATCGATGTCGCGGCAGGCCGGTGGTCGTGCCGGAAGCAACGGCGGTGTGGGCCTGCGTGGTCCCGGTGAGACGAAGATCGAGACCGACCGTCGCCGGATCCGCGAGCGGATGGCCAAGCTCCGTCGCGAGATCAAGGCGATGAAGGCTGCGCGCGACACCAAACGCACCCGGCGTCTGCGCAACAAGATCCCGTCCGTCGCGATCGTGGGATACACCAACGCCGGCAAGTCGAGCCTGCTCAACAAGCTCACCGGATCCGGTGTCCTGGTGCAGAACGCACTGTTCGCGACCCTGGATCCGACGACCCGCCGGTCGGCGTTGCCCGACGGCCGCGAGTACGTGCTCACCGACACCGTCGGTTTCGTCCGGCACCTCCCGACCCAGCTGGTCGAGGCGTTCCGATCGACCCTCGAGGAGGTCGCCGACGCCGACGTACTGCTCCACGTCGTCGACGGATCCGACCCGCTGCCCACCGAGCAGATCAAGGCGGTGCGCGAGGTCGTCACCGAGGTGCTCCGCGAATCGGACGCACCACCGCCGCCGGAGCTGATCGTCGTCAACAAGATCGACGCCGCCGATCCCGTCACCCTCACGCAGTTGCGCAGCGCGATCCCCGGCGCGGTCTTCGTCTCCGCACACACCGGGGAAGGCGTCGAGGAACTGCAGACCCAGCTCGCGGAGCTGCTCGAGGATCCCGACGTCGAGGTGAAGCTGCTCCTGCCGTACACCCGCGGCGACCTGCTCGCGCGCATCCACTCGGACGGCCAGATCCTGTCGTCCGAACACGAGGTGGACGGCACGCGGCTGCACGCGAAGGTTCCGGCAGCGCTGGCGTCGGCATTGGTCGACTTCGCGGCCTGATGCGGCTCGTGCGCCGGGCGGCGCTGCTCGCTGCCGTCGCGGCGTTCGTGCCGGTCTCGCACGCCGCCGCGCAGGACGCCGGGATCCCGGTCGCGGATCTTCCGACCGAGATGCTGTGCACGCCCGACGATCCCGCGCTCGCCGAACTGTCCGGCCTCGCGACGATCGGCGACCGCCTGTTCGCGACGCCCGATGCCGGGGAGGACGAACGCCTCGTCGAACTCGACGAGGATTGTGCGGTGCTGCAACGGATCCCGTCGCCCGTCGATCCGTACGACGTCGAGGACCTCGCCGCGGGGCCCGACGGCCGGTTGTGGCTCGGGGATCTCGGCGACAACACCCGCGTCCGCGAGACGATCGCACTGATCTCCCTCGATCCCGACACCGGGCAGGGAGACCTGCACCGACTGACCTATCCCGACGGACCCCGCGACGCCGAGACCGTACTCGTCTCCGCCACAGGCGAACCGGTGATCGTGACGAAGGCGCTGTTCGGATCGAGCAATGTCTACCGACCCGCACGTGGACTGACGATCGACGGCCTCCCCGTCCCGGGGCCGGCCCCTCTCGAGAAGGTCGGGTCGCTGGCACTCGGACCGTCGGATACTCCCGGCGGCCCCATTCCCGGTGCGTCGTCCTCGATGATCACCGGTGGGGCGGTGAGCGCCGACGGGACGGTCGCGGCGGTCCGCACCTACACCGACGTCTACCTGTTCCACGTTCCCGACGGCGATCTCGCCGCCGCCCTGGTCGCAGGCCCTCGCTTCCGCATCCCGGTCCCGGACGAACCGCAGGGCGAAGCCGTCGCCTTCACCGCCGACGGCGATCTCCTCACCGCGTCCGAGCGTGGTGCGGCAGGCACGGAGAATCCACCGATCCGGATCCGTCGCGGTGCGACCGCTCTCTTCGCACCCGCCGACGACGATGCCGCGGACGAGATGTCGTCCGCGGCACTGCCGGTCGTGGGTGCGGGCGTGGCCGCCGGGGTGATCGCCCTCGGGGTTCTCGGACTCGTCGTCCGCCGCCGCGCCCGCGGCTGAAGTCGAGCGACGCGCCCAGGGGCGGGGTCAGGCGTCGAGGTCTGCGGCGACCAGCTCGGCGACCTGCGCGAGGACCGCGTCGTCGTCGCACGAGATCGTGACCTGCGTGCCCTGTCCCGCGCCGAGGGTCATGATCATCAGGGCCGAACCGGCATCGACGGGTTCGCCGCCGTCGACCGCCAGGGTCACGGGGACACCGGCCGCGACCACGGCCTCGGCGATGATTCCTGCGGGACGGGCGTGCAGGCCGATGGACGAACCGACGGCAACCGTGGTGCTGGGCATGTGAATCTCCTTCGTGGTGGGAAGTGCAGGGGGTCGGGTCGGATCAGGAGCGTGCCGCTACAGGCTCGGAGTTCGACTCGTCGGCGGATTCCCGGGCAGGACGGGTGATCGACTTGGCGATGCTCACCGCGAGTGCGGCGACCACCGTGCCCGCCGCCAGTGCGATCAGGAACCACACGACGCGGTCCATCGCGAACAGCACGAACAACCCGCCGTGGGGAGCGGTGAGCGTGACACCCGTCGCCATGACGATGCCGCCGGTCACGGCGCCGCCGAGCATCATCGACGGGATCACCCGGAACGGGTCGGCCGCCGCGAACGGAATGGCGCCCTCCGAGATGAACGACGCACCGAGCAGCCAGGCTGCCTTGCCGTTCTCGCGCTCGGCGGTGCTGTAGAGACGCGGACGCACCAGCGACGACAGCGCCATGGCGAGCGGCGGAACCATGCCGGCAGCCATGACCGCCGCCATGATCTCGAGCGAACCGGTGTTGGCGACGTCGAGACCCGCGACCGCGAAGGCGTAGGCGGCCTTGTTGACCGGTCCACCGAGGTCGAAGCACATCATCAGGCCGAGGATCGCACCGAGCAGCACCGCGGAACCGCCGGACAGACCGTTGAGCCAGTCGGTGAGACCGGTCGTGATCGCGGCCAGCGGGCGACCGAGCAGCAGGAACATGAGCCCGCCGACGATCAGGCTTGCGAGCAGCGGAATGATCACCACGGGCATCAGGCCGCGAGCCCACGTGGGCAGCGGGATACGGCCGACCCACAGGGCCGCGAAACCGGCGATGATGCCGCCGACGAGACCACCGATGAAACCGGCGCCGACGAAGACTGCCACCGCACCGGCGGTGAAGCCCGGGGCCAGCCCCGGGCGGTCCGCGATCGCGAAGGCGATGTAACCGGCCAGTGCCGGGACGAGGAACGAGAACGCCAACGAGCCGATCTGGTACAGGACCGCACCGAGATAGGTGCCGAGCCCACCTGCGGGCAGGTTGGTGAGCGTGTTGTCGAGAACGATGTCGGAGGCCGAGTCGGTGATGTCGGGACCGGCGAGCAGGAAGCCCAGGGCGATGAGCAGACCGCCGGCCGCGACGAACGGGATCATGTAGCTCACGCCGGTGAGCAGGATCTGCCGCAGACGGGTACCCCAGCCGAGGTCGCTGCCGCTCTCCGACTCACCCGCCGGGGCGCCGGAGGTTCCTTCGACGGTGCGCGCGGACGGATCGGTGGCGGCCCGCAGAGCCTCGTCGATCATGGTGTCCGGTTCGTTGATCGCGCGCTTGACGCCCGAGGCGATCACGGGCTTGCCGGCGAACCGCTCCCGGCCCTTGACGCCCACGTCGGTGGCGAAGATGACGGCTTCGGCGCCGGCGATCACGTCGGCGGGCAGGGGAGTGCTGCCACTCGATCCCTGCGTCTCCACCCGGACAGTCACACCCGCGCGTTCACCGGCGGCGGACAGCGCGTCGGCGGCCATGTAGGTGTGCGCGATGCCGGTCGGGCACGCGGTGACCGCGACGATCGTGCGGCCTCCGGGCTGTTCCGCGCTCTGCGGAGGCGCGACCGCGGGCTTCGCGGAGGCTGACGGTGCCGGTTGTTCCGGCGCTGCGGTCGAGGCGGCGGGAGCGTCGCTCGACGATTCGGGTCGCGGCGGGAGGACGTCCTCGACCAGCGCGATGACCTCCTCCGCGGATGCGGCCGCGCGCAGCGACGCGACGAAGTCGGGGCGCACGAGTGCACGGGCGAGAGCGGTGAGCAGCTTCATGTGGTCGCCGCCCGCACCTTCGGGCGCGGCGATGAGGAAGACCAGGTCGGCGGGGCCGTCGGGCGCACCGAAGTCGGCCTTCGGGGATAGTCGGGCGAATCCGAGCGACGGTGTGGTCACCGCTTCGCTGCGTGCGTGCGGGATCGCGATCCCGCCGGGAAGACCGGTGGCGGACTTGGCCTCCCGTTCGAGAACGGCTGCGGTGAGTGCGTCGGCGTCGGACACGCGACCGGTCGCTGCGAGGCGCTCGGCGAGTGCGGCGATGACGGAGTTCTTGTCGGATCCCAGGTCGGCATCGAGCGAGACGAGTTCCGTGCCGATGATCGAGGAACCGCCTGCGGAGCCGGAGGTGGTGTCGGACATGACGTTCCTTAGGAGTGGGAGGGGAGCGGTCGGGGTCGGCGGTGGACGTCGGTGACGTGCACTCGGGATGGATCGACGGAATCGGGTGTGGGCAGGGCTGTTCCGGGGAGCGTGACGGCCGCGGTCCCGTAGGCCACGGCGAGGCGCAGGCACTCGTCGGGTGTGTGACCGGCCTGCTCGGCGAGCAGATATCCGGCGAGCGACGAATCGCCCGCGCCGACCGTGCTGCGGACCGTGACGTCGTCGGTGGTGGCCCGCCACGCGCCGGTGGCGGTGACCAGCACCGCGCCCGCACCACCGAGGGTCGCGAGCACCGCACCGACGCCGCGTTCCACCAGCACCCGGCCCGCGTCGACCACGGCGCCGACGTCTCCTGCGGCGGCGCCGGATTCGAGTTCGTGGGCGTCGGCGCCGGTGAGCTGGGCCAGTTCGTCGGAGTTCGGCTTGATCACGTCGGGGGCCGCCGCGGGGAACCGCTCGGCGAGGGCGAGCAGAGGCCGTTCGGAGGTGTCGACCGCGATGCGGCATCCGAGACCGCGCAGAGCACCCACGAGATCGGCATACCACGACTCGGGCACACCGGGAGGAAGAGAACCGGACAGGACGGTCCACGCGGCTCCCTGCGCGCATTCCAGCAGGACTGCGTGCAACTCGCCGAGGGTAATTCCGGTGCAGGGGGTTCCGGGTTCGTTGAGTTTGGTCGTGGTGCCGTCGGGTTCGGCGACGGTGATGTTGTTGCGCGTCGGCCCGGAGGTGGGCACGGCCCGATGGGCGATGCCCTGGTCGTCCAGCGCGGCGAGCAGAGGATCGCCGGCGTTGGCGGGAAGCACGGCGACGACCTCGGTCGTCGCGGCGTGCAGCACACGCGCGACGTTGATCCCCTTACCACCCGGATCGACGGTGGATCGCTCGGTGCGATGCACCCTCCCGCGCTCGAGCGGGCCCGTCAGCCCGACCGTGCGATCGAGACTGGGGTTGGCCGTGAGCGTGACGATCATGCCGTCACCACCTCGATTCCGTGTTCGATGAGTTGCCGACGGTCGGTGTCGTCGAGGTCGGTGTCGGTGACCAGGACGTCGATCGGATCGAGCGACGCGAAGCTCAGCAGATTGCGCCGACCGACCTTCGAGGAGTCGGCGACCACGACGACGCGGTCGGCGGTGCGCACCATCGCGCGCTTGACCGCGGCCTCGTCGGCGTCGGGGGTGGACAGGCCGTGGTCGATGCTGAGCGCGTTGGTGCCGATGAACGCCACGTCGACGTGCACCGTCGACAAGGTGGCGAGGGCCTCGGCGCCCACCGCCGCCTGCGTGACACCGCGGACGCGACCGCCGAGCAGGTGCAGTTGCACGGTGCTCATCGCGGCGAGGCGCGCGGCGATCGGTACCGAGTTGGTGACGACGGTGAGTTCGACCTCGGGCGGCAGTGCTCCGACGATCCTGCCGGTGGTGGTGCCGGCGTCGAAGAGCACGCTTCCGCCGGACGGTGGGAGAAAGGACGTCGCGGCGGCGGCGATGCGGTCCTTGTGTTCGGCGCGGGTGTGCTCGCGTTCGGAGAGAGCGGGCTCGGAGACCGAGAGCGAGGCGGCCGGGATCGCGCCGCCGTGGACACGACGCACGAGTCCCAGGCGTTCGAGATGCGCGAGGTCGCGGCGCACCGTCTCGGTGGTGACGCCGTACCGGTCGGCGAACGCCGCAACCGATACGCGGCCGCGAGCCGCCACCAGCGCTGCGATCGCCTGCTGCCGTTCCTCTGCGTACACCGACACTCCTGGGGGTACCCGATTTGTGGGAAAACAATGTTGGTTTATGTTGTTTTACGCCCGTCTGTGTTGACATGTCAAGGCTTCTGAGTAATCTGAGTCACAACGAACTACTGCGGTGAGGAGATCTCCATGGAGCAGTCGGCGTCCGTCCTGCACGGCACCCCCGTCGTCCCCGGCATCGGATACGGGCCGGTCATCCGGCCCATCGCGCGTCCTGTGGTCCCGGAGCAGGGCGCCTCGATCCCCGACACGGCGCGCGAGGCCGAGGTGGGCCGATTCGAGGACGCCGCGAAGGTCGTGGCCGAGCGGCTGCGGGCCCGCGCCTCGCGTGCATCGGGAGCCGCGGCAGAAGTGCTCCAGGCCACCGCCGTGCTGGTCGAGGACCGCGCCTGGCGCGGGGCGGCCGCGACGAAGATCCGGTCCGGCACCGACGCGGTCGGCGCCACAGTCGCCGCCACCGACCAGTTCGCGGCCCTGTTCGAGAAGATGGGCGGGCTGCAGGCCGAGCGGGTCACCGACCTGCTCGACATCCGCGACCGCGTGATCGCCGAGCTGCAGGGCGCCCCCGAGCCGGGCCTCGAGATGCCCGACGCGCCGTCCGTGCTTCTCGCCACCGATCTCGCGCCCGCCGACACCGCCGGACTCGACCCGACCGTCGTCGTCGCGCTGGCCACCTCGCTCGGAGGACCCACGAGCCACACCGCGATCATCGCGCGCCAACTCGGCATCCCGTGTGTCGTCGCGGTGGCAGGTCTCGACGACGTCCCTGCCGGCACCGAGGTGCTGGTCGACGGCGCGACGGGCCGGATCGTGATCTCCCCGGACAGCGCCGAGGCCGCAGCCGAGGTCGAACGCGACCGCGTCGAGCGCGAGCGGGTGGCGGGCTGGTCCGGTCCCGGCGCCACCGCCGACGGTCACCCGGTCGAGATCCTCGCCAACGTGCAGGACGGATCGGGTGCCCGCGCGGCGCGCCGGACGCCGGCGCAGGGCGTCGGACTGTTCCGCACCGAGCTGTGTTTCCTCGACCGCGACACCGAACCGACGGAGGACGAGCAGGCCGACATCTACGCGGAGGTCTTCGACGCGTTCGAGGGACGGAAGGTCGTCCTGCGGACCCTCGACGCCGGCTCCGACAAGCCCCTCCGGTTCGCCAACCACCCCGACGAACACAATCCCGCCCTCGGCGTCCGCGGAATCCGCATCACGACCACGGCGCCGGGAGTGCTCGATCGTCAGCTCGACGCGGTGGCCGCCGCGGCCTCGCGCACCGGCGCCACGCCGTGGGTCATGGCACCGATGGTGGCGACCGTCTCGGAAGCAGCCGATTTCGCCGCGCGGGTGCGCGAGCGCGGGCTGTCACCCGGCGTCATGATCGAGGTTCCGTCCGCGGCGCTGCTCGCCGATCGGTTGCTCGAACACCTGGACTTCCTGTCGATCGGCACCAACGACCTCGCCCAGTACACGATGGCGGCCGATCGGATGTCGCCGCAGCTGGCCGCACTCACCGACCCGTGGCAGCCCGCGGTGCTCGCACTCGTGGCCCGCGCGGCGCAGGCCGGGGCGGCCGCGAGCAAGCCGGTGGGGGTGTGCGGCGAGGCGGCGGCCGATCCGCTCCTCGCCTGCGTCCTGGCCGGGATGGGCGTGACCTCCCTGTCGTGCGCGGCGTCGGCGGTGACGGGCGTCGGGGCCCGGCTCTCCTCGGTTCCGATGGACCGTTGTCGCGAGGCGGCCGAGGCGGTCCTCGCGAGCGACGACCCCGTCGCGGCACGTGCTGCGGCCGCGAAACTGCTGGACTGAGCGGCACGGCCGGGACGGCCTGTTCCACCCGGCCGGGACGGCCTGTTCCACGCCGCCGGGCCAACCGGTTCTACGATGTCCTGTCGTGACCGAACGAGCGAACACCACCGGACGCACGACCACACGCCGCGGCTGGACACTGCACGGCGACGGGCGTCGCATCAACCCCGGTGCGGTGGTCGCACCGCACGAGCGACTGTCGTGGCCGCGCACCATCGGCATCGGGATGCAGCATGTCATCGCGATGTTCGGCGCCACGTTGCTCGTGCCGACGATCACGGGCTTCCCGGTCACGACGACGCTGCTGTTCTCCGGTATCGGCACCGCGCTGTTCCTGATCATCACGCGCGGTCGGGTGCCCAGCTATCTCGGTTCGTCGTTCGCGTTCATCGCGCCGCTCAGCGCGTCGGCCGGTTCCGGTCCGGCAGCGCAGCTCGGCGGGATCGTCGCGGTCGGTATCGTGCTCGTGCTCATCGGCCTGGTGGTCAAGGCGGCAGGTTCGCGCATCATCGATGCGGTCATGCCGCCGGTGGTCACCGGGGCGATCGTCGCCCTCATCGGTCTCAACCTCGCGCCGACCGCCACGGGCTCGTTCGAAGCCCAACCGCTCGTCGCCACGATCACGCTCGTGGTCACGCTGCTCGTGACGGTGGTCGGCCCGGGCATGCTCGGCCGCCTCGGCATCCTCGTCGGTGTGATCGTCGGATGGATCTTCGCGGCGTTCACCGGGGCGATCGCGTCCGAACGTATCGACGCCATGAGGGACGCCGCCTGGTTCGGTCTGCCCGACCTGCGCGGCCCCACCTTCGAACTGTCGGTCGTGCTGCTGGCGCTGCCCGTCGTCGTCGTGCTGGTCGCGGAGAACGTCGGCCACGTCAAGGCGGTCGCCGCGATGACCGGCCGCAACCTCGACGACATGGCCGGCAACGCGCTCATCGCCGACGGCCTCGCGACCACCCTCGCAGGTGCGGGCGGTGGCTCGGGCACGACCACCTATGCCGAGAACATCGGCGTCATGGCGGCCACGCGCGTGTACTCGACCGCTGCATACGCCGTCGCGGCGGTCACCGCCGTGGTGCTCGCCTTCTCGCCGAAGTTCGGTGCGCTGGTGTTCACCGTGCCCGACGGTGTCCTCGGTGGCGCGACCCTCGTGCTCTACGGCCTGATCGGCATCCTCGGTGTCCGCATCTGGACGGAGGCGAAGGTCGACTTCACGGATCCGGTCAACCTCACGGTCGCGGCCGCCGCGCTCGTTGCCGGAATCGGCGACCTGACCCTGTCGATCGGCTCGGTCGAACTCGGCGGTATCGCCTGGGGTTCGATCGGCATCCTGGTCGCGTACCCCCTGCTGCGCAGACTCGCGGATCTGCGTCGCTGACCCGAGATCGGCGCGTCATGCGACCCACTCCGCGCCCATGGGGTCGTCCGGGTCACAAAATGCGCTCGCTTGTGTCAGCGTCACCACGCGCTCTCCTGCATACCGTGAGTATGTCGAACGACGTCTCACACAGGAGCGCAGATGGAACGCACCCTTTTCGAGCCCGAGCACGACCTCTTCCGGGAGTCGTACCGGAAGTTCCTCGAACAGGAGGTGGCCCCCTTCCACGAGCAGTGGGAGAAGGACAAGATCGTCGACCGTGAGGTGTGGAAGAAGGCCGGCGCGCAGGGCTTTCTCGGCATGGCGGTGCCGGAGGAATACGGCGGCGGTGGCATGGACGACTTCCGTTACAACGCCATCATGGCCGAGGAGACCACCAAGCTCGGCTTCAGCGGCCTGGGCTTCATGCTGCACAACGATGTCGTCGCTCCCTACCTGCTCGAACTCACCAACGAGGAGCAGAAGAAGCGCTGGCTCCCGGGCTTCTGTTCGGGCGAGCTGATCACGGCCATCGCGATGACCGAGCCCGGCACCGGCAGCGACCTGCAGGGCATCAAGACCCGCGCGGTGCGCGACGGTGACGACTGGGTCCTCAACGGCGCCAAGACGTTCATCACCAACGGTATCCACTCCGACCTGGTGATCGTCGTCGCCTGCACCGATCCGGAGAAGGGCGCCCAGGGCTTCTCGCTGCTCGTCGTCGAGCGCGGCATGCCGGGCTTCGAGCGGGGACGCAACCTCGACAAGATCGGCCTCGACGCCCAGGACACGGCGGAGCTCAGCTTCAACGATGTCCGCGTCCCGGCGTCCAACCTCCTCGGCCAGGAGGGCATGGGCTTCATCTACCTGATGCAGAACCTGCCGCAGGAGCGCCTCGCGATCGCCGTCGTCGCCGCTGCCGCGATGGAGCGCGTGCTCGACGACACGATCCAGTACTGCCGCGACCGCAAGGCGTTCGGCAAGCCGATCGGCAAGTTCCAGAACACCCGCTTCGAGCTCGCCGAGCTCGCCACCGAGACCCAGCTGGCCCGGGTCTTCGTCGACCGGTGCATCGAGCTGCTCAACGAGAAGAAGCTCACCGTCCAGGAGGCCGCGATGGCCAAGTACTGGACCACCGACAAGCAGGTCGAGCTGATCGACCGCTGCCTGCAGCTGCACGGTGGCTACGGCTACATGCGCGAGTACCCGGTCGCCAAGGCGTACCTCGATGCGCGCGTGCAGAAGATCTACGGCGGCACGAACGAGATCATGAAGGAAGTCATCGGGCGCGGCCTCAACGTCTGAGGCACGTACGAGAAGGCCGGGGTGGCTCCGCTGTGCGGAGCCACCCCGGCCTCGTTCGTCTCCGGTGGGCCCGGGGATCAGATCTTGCGGACGACCGTGACGACCTTGCCGAGGATGACGGCGTCGTTGCCCGGGATCGGTTCGAACATCGGGTTGTGCGGCATGAGCCAGACATCGCCATCGACCCGCTTGAAGGTCTTGACGGTGGCCTCGCCGTCGAGCATCGCGGCGACGATGTCGCCGTTCTCGGCGACGTTCTGCTGCCGGACGACCACCCAGTCGCCGTCGCAGATGGCCGCGTCGATCATCGACTGGCCGACGACCTTGAGCAGGAACAACGAGCCCTGACCGACGAGCTCGCGCGGCAGCGGGAAGACGTCCTCGACCGATTCCTCGGCGAGGATCGGACCACCGGCCGCGATGCGGCCGACGACGGGAACCATTGCAGCCGAAGGAATGTCGTCGGTCGACGAGCCGGCGACCACCTCGGGGGAGGACTCCGGTGCGGGGGTGGGCTCGAGGCCGCGGACGTCCACGGCGCGCGGACGGTTCGGATCCCGGCGCAGGAAGCCCTTCCGTTCGAGCGTGCGGAGCTGATGCGCGACGGACGACGTGGAGTTGAGTCCGACGGCGTCGCCGATCTCACGGATGCTCGGTGGGTACCCCCGTTCGCTGACGGAATCGCGGATGACCTCGAGTACACGACGCTGACGCTCGGTGAGGCTCGCGGTGGGATCGTCGGTCGTGGGTCCGCCCCGGCGGGCTGTGGATGTTCCGTCCGCCTTCATCGTGACCTCCGTGCGGCGAGTGTCGGATGGGTTGCAAGTTGCCTTTCGAATCTATCGAGATCCCGCGCGTATATCAAACAGATGTTCGAGATTCACCCTCCGAGGAGCTGTCGCAGGGGCGTGACTCGTGGTAGAACATTCGAACAGACTTTCGTTCGAACACATGATCGAGTGATCGAACAGGGTCGTGAGACCACGCCCGGCGACACGGACGGGGTCGGAAGACCACGCACAGCGACACGGAGGATTTCCGATGAGCAGAGCGGTTCGGATCGACACGGCGGTTCCGGTGGGTACGGCGGGAGAGGGCGCTGTGGCCCGAACCGGTGCCTTCGTCCGGACGAGCACGGCAGGGCGAACCGTCGCGAGCCCGCCCGGAGCAGGTGCCCCCGGGGCTGCGGCGTATCGCATCCGGCCGATCGCGACGTCGACGCTGCACCATCGCACCCGTGTCCCGGTTCGCGCGAGAGCGCGCGTCGCTGCGTCCTCGCGCGAATATCGCGAATATGTCGCCGCACCCTCGCGCGAACCCCTGCACCGCCGCTCGGAGATCACTCCGCGCAGCCGCAGGCCTGCCGAGGGGACGAGTCGGCGGCAGATGGCCGCGACGCTGCTCCTCACCGCGCTCGCGACGACGATGCTCCTCGTGCTCGCCCACATGCGCACCGACGAGGTGATCTCGCAGAGCGCCGGCACCACGGTCACGGTCGTGCGCGAGGGGGAGAGCCTGGAGGCGTTGGCCGCTCGCGTGTGGCCCGATGCTCCGATCGACGTCACGGTGGCGAGGACCGCCGACCTCAACTCGCTCGACGGTACGGCCGTGCAGGCCGGAAGCCGTCTCCTCGTGCCGGATTCCACCCGGGGATGAGGACGTCGTGGCCCTGCCCGACCCGCGATCCGCGCCCGAACCGGACAGGCGGGTATTGTCTAACACTGTCAGTCACACCACTCCGTGTGGTTGCGGCGGTGTCGGCCCACTCGCGGGTGGAGACGGTTCCGGTCGGGAGACATTGCTTCGGCGCCGACGTCGCGACCCGCACGGGCACGACGAAGGAACCGACATGTACTGCCCGTATTGCCGCCACCCCGATTCCCGGGTGGTCGATTCGCGTGAGGCAGACGAGGGTGCCGCGATCCGTCGTCGGCGGGCGTGTCCCGAATGTGGGCGCCGCTTCACCACAGTCGAAACGGCCGTGCTGTCCGTCGTCAAGCGCAGCGGCGTGACCGAGCCCTTCAGCCGCGAGAAGGTCGTGCGTGGCGTGGCCCGCGCCTGCCAGGGACGCGATGTCGACAACGATGCGCTCAACAAACTCGCGCAGCAGGTCGAGGACGCGGTACGGGCGAAGGGATCACCCGAGGTTCCGAGCCACGAGGTGGGGCTGGCGATCCTCGGACCCCTACGCGACCTCGACGAGGTCGCCTATCTGCGATTCGCCTCGGTCTACCGTTCCTTCAGTTCCGCAGAGGATTTCGAACGCGAGATCCAGGAACTGCGCGAGCACAAGAAGTCCCGCTCGGACGCGACCGACTGACGGTTTCGGTCGCTACCGGATCGTGTCGATCGCCTTCAGGACGCGCTTCTCCGACACCGGGACCCGCGTTCCGAGACCCTGCGCGAACAGGCTCACGCGCAATTCCTCGATCATCCAGTAGATCTCGACCACCTCGGGTGCGGCACGCCGTTCCTCCGGCAGTCGCGCGAGCAACTTGTCGTAGGCGCCGTAGACGCGATCGAGCACATCCATTCCCGCAGCGTCACGATGCGCGCTCGCCGGCAGCGCCTCGAGGCGTTGCGTGGCCGCGGCGAGATAGCGCGGCAGGTCGGCGATCCGCCGCGACCCCAGATCGGTGACGAAACCGGGGAACAGCAACGACTGCAGTTGTTCGCGTACGTCGTCGGCCGCCTCGCCGTTCGACCGATCGAGGAGCACACCCACCTCGTGAGCGTGGGACAGTACGGGCACAACCGCTTTCAGCAGGCGGGCGACTCGTCCCGGCAGATGGGAGCGCACCGTGGCCGCGAGCGCCTCGAACTCTTCGGGCGTGCGCACGGGTGCGCCGTGTGCGGCGATGAGTTCGTCCACCGCGCAGGCACGGCAGTCCTCGATCAACGCCTCGAACGAGCCGTCCGGATTCCGTCCGAGCGCGAGGCGCTCCATGTTGGTCAGCCCCGAGGTCACGGCCTTCGCCTTCGTCGGTGCCGACGAGAGCAGCAGGGCGCGCAGCCCTTGCCGTGTCGCGTTCTGCTGGGCCTGCGGTGTGCTGAGCACGCGCACCGCGACGCCGTCCTTCTCCGCGACGAGGGCGGGATAACCGGTGACCTTCCGGCCGCCGACCTCGCGGGTGACGGTCTCCGGCAGGTTCCCGAGGGTCTCGGCCGTCCACACCACCGCCGCGGGACGCTCGGTGCCCGCCGCGGCGCGTGAGACCTCCGCTTCGACCCGCGGAGCCAACTTCTTCCGCAGCGCCGCCAGGCTCTTGCTGCGGCCGAGCACGGTACCGCGCTCGTCGACCGCGGCGAAGGTCATCCGCAGATGGTCGGGCAACGCCCCGGGATCGAAGTCCGAGGGTTCGATCGTGCACCGTCCGAGCCGGGACAGTTCGCGGGCCATCGCGTTGACGAGCGGTTCGGAGCGGGGCGTCACCGACGCGAGCGCGGCCGCCGCGAAATCCGGAGCCGGGACGACCTGTCTCCGAAGATGTTTCGGCAGGGTCTTGATGAGGGCCGTGACCAGCTCGGTCCGCATCCCGGGTACCAGCCAGTCGAAACCGACGGACTTGAGGTTCGCGAGCAGCGCGACGGGGACGCGGGCGGTGACACCGTCCTCCTCCGTGCCCGGCTCGAACTGGTAGGTGAGGGGGAACTGGATCTCACCCTGGCGCCACGCATCCGGGTAGTCGCCTTCGAGCACCGACGCGGCGTCCTGGTTCACCACGGTGTCGGGCGTGAACGTCAGCAGGTCGGGTTGTTGCCTCCGGGTCTTCTTCCACCACGTGTCGAAGTGCCGGGCCGAGATCGCTTCCGGGCCGACCCGCTGGTCGTAGAAGTCGAACAGGGTCTCGTCGTCGACGACGATGTCGCGGCGGCGCGCACGGTGTTCGAGTTCCTCGACGTCCTCGAGCAGCGCCCGGTTGTCGTGGAAGAACTTGTGCTGCGTGCGCCATTCGCCCTGCACGAGGGCATGGCGGATGAACAGTTCGCGCGAGACCTCCGGATCGATCCGTCCGTACGGCACGGGACGCTGGGCGACCAGGGGGATGCCGTAGAGCGTGACGCGTTCGTAGGCCATCGCCGATTCGCGGCGCGTGGACCAGTGCGGCTCCGAGTAGGTGCGCTTGACCAGGTGCGGGGCGAGCTTCTCGACCCACTCGGGTTCGATGCGCGCAGCCGTCCGGGCCCACAGCCGTGAGGTCTCCACGAGTTCGGCCGCCATCACCCAGCGCGGTGGCTTCTTGAACAGCGACGACCCCGGGAAGATCGCGAACCGCGCGCCGCGGGCACCGAGGAAGTCGCGCTTGTCGCCCTCGCGAAGACCGATGTGCGACAGCAGACCTGCGAGCATCGACTTGTGGACGTCGTCGGGGTTCACGTCGCGATGGTGCGTCTGCCAGCCCATGTCGACGGTGATCTGACGCAGCTGCCCCTGTAGGTCCTGCCACTCGCGGATCCGCAGCCAGTGCAGGAACTCGTCGCGGCACAACCTGCGGAACCTGCTCGACGACAGTTCCCGCCGTTGTTCCTTCAGGTAGTCCCACAGCCGCAGGAAGACCAGGAAGTCCGAGCCCTCGACCGCGAACCGGGCGTGCTTCTCGTCGGCGGCCTGCTGGAACTCGGTCGGGCGCTCGCGCACGTCCTGGATCGACAGGGCCGCGACGATGATGAGGACCTCGCGCAGGCATCCGTTGCGGTGGCCCTCGACGATCATCCGGGCCATGCGCGGATCGACGGGCAGCCGGGCGATCTCGCGGCCCGTCGCGGTCAGGCGCGGCGTCTCGCCCTTCTTCGCGGGTTCGAGCGCGCCGAGTTCCTCGAGCAGAGCGATGCCGTCGCGGATCGCGCGGGGATCCGGTGCCTCCACGAACGGGAACGCCTCGATGTCGCCGAGACCGAGCGCCGTCATCTGCAGCACGACCGACGCAAGGTTGGTGCGCAGGATCTCGGGTTCGGTGAATTCCGGCCGACCGTCGAAGTCGTCCTCCGAGTACAGCCGGATGCAGATACCGTCGGCGACGCGACCGCACCGTCCGGCACGCTGACGCGCCGAGGCCTGCGAGATCGGCTCGATCGGCAGTCGCTGCACCTTCGTCCGCACCGAATACCGCGAAATGCGGGCGGTGCCGGGGTCGACGACGTAGCGGATGCCGGGAACCGTCAGGGACGTCTCGGCGACGTTGGTGGACAACACGACCCGCCGGCCCGTGTGCGGTGCGAAGACCCGGTGCTGTTCGGCCGCCGACAGGCGTCCGTAGAGCGGGAGGATCTCGGTGTTGCGCAGCTTGCGGTCGCGCAGTGCGTCGGTGGTGTCGCGGATCTCGCGCTCGCCGGAGAGGAAGACCAGGATGTCGCCGTCACCCTCGCGCTGGAGTTCCTCGACGGCCTCGCACACCGCGTCGACGGGATCGCGGTCGACGAGCGTGTCGCCTACCTCGACGGTCAGCGGGCGGTAACGCACCTCGACGGGGTAGGTGCGGCCGGAGACCTCGACGATGGGCGCGGGCGTGCCGTTCGCGTCGGCGAAGTGGCGCGCGAAACGTTCGGGGTCGATCGTCGCCGAGGTGATGATCACCTTCAGGTCGGGGCGACGCGGAAGCAGCTGCGCGAGGTAGCCGAGCAGGAAATCGATGTTGAGGCTGCGCTCGTGCGCCTCGTCGATGATGAGCGTGTCGTACTGACGCAGCAGCCGGTCGCGCTGGATCTCGGCGAGGAGGATGCCGTCGGTCATCAGCTTGACGAGTGTCGACTCGGTGACCTGATCGTTGAAGCGCACCGTGTACCCGACGGTGTCGCCGAGCTCGGTGCCCAGTTCCTCCGCGAGTCGCTCGGCGACGGCCCGTGCGGCGATACGGCGCGGCTGGGTGTGGCCGATCAGGCCGCGAACCCCGCGCCCGAGTTCGAGACAGATCTTCGGGATCTGCGTCGTCTTGCCCGAACCGGTCTCACCGGCGACCACCACGACCTGGTGGTCGCGGATCGCGGCGGCGATGTCGTCCTTGCGCTGCGAGACCGGCAGATCCTCGGGATAGCGGATCTGCGGGACCGACGACGCGCGGGACGCGAGCCGGGTGCGAGCGGTCTCGATCTCGGCGGCGACCTTGGTCAGCGCCTCGCTGCCCCGCGCCCGGTCGAGCCTGCGACGGAGGCGGTTCTCGTCGCGGAGGGAGACCTCGGACAGGGCGGCGCGCAGTTCGCGACGATTCGGGGCGGGGGAGATGGACATGCTGATCACACAGCCTAGCGAAACGGCCCGGTCGGGGCCGGTCGGGGAGGGCAGGCTCCGGTGGTCAGCCCGCCGAGACGCGTACCCGGCCGATCACCTCACCGAAGATCTCCCGGTACGGGGCATGGACCGTGAAGTGGGTGAACCCGTAGCGCTCCCGGCTGCGCAGGATCTGCCCGGCCATCTCGTCGACCGTGCCGATCAGCACGAACGGCGAGTCGAGCAGATCGTCGGCGTCGATCGTGTGCTCGAACCGCTCGGCGAGCGCGGCGGCGGTGCCCGCCCGGTCGTCGGTCTCGACGACCGCCTGGAGCAGGGTGTGCCACTCGATGTCGTCGACCCGGTCGCCGGCCCGCGCCCGCGCGAACGCGACACGGTCGTCGGCCTCGGTCGCGGTGGCGATGCGGAACGTCCCCGGTGGCTTCCCCGGCAGCTGGACGGCGCCCGCGACGCTCACGATGTCGGCGTGGGCGGCGGCGACGGCGAGGATCCGGTCGCCGGTGCCTCCGACGATCAGGGGCGGGCCGTAGCCGCCGAATCCGCGCCGCTGCACCGGACGGAGCACGGGCAGGTCGAACGCTTCGCGCAGCGCCGCCTGCTCGTCGAAACCGGGCCCGGTGAACGATCGCTGCAGTTCCTGCACGGTGGATTCGAGTCGCTGGGCTCGTTCGTCGAAGCGTTCCCATTCGATCCCGGCCGCCTCGAACTCCCATCTCATGTGGCCTGCGCCGAGGCCGACCTCGAGCCGCCCGCCGGTGAGCAGATCGGTGGTCGCGATCTCGCGAGCGAGCAGTGCCGGATTCCAGAAACCGGCGTTGAGCACCATCGTGCCGACCCGCATGCGCTCGGTGGCGCCGGCGGCGGCGACCAGGACGGGGAACGGTGCAGGGACACCGAGGTGGTCGGCCGCGTACACCGCGTCGAAGCCGGCGTCCTCCACGGCGCGGCACCAGCGAGCGAACCCGTCGGGGGACCCGACCTCGAAGATGTTGACGGAGAAGCGGAACTCGGTCATGGCTCCCAGGGTGGTGGGTTCGGGCCTCCGGCGCCAGAGTCGTTTCCTCCGCATACGATGACGGGTGTCGTGATCGTCGTGGACGGGAGTTGGTCGTGGGTGCGTTGTGGCACGGATTCGCCGATATGGGCGCGATCGAACGGGACGGCGCATTCGTCGTGTCGCGCGGGGAAGGCGCCTACATCTGGGACGACGCCGGCAACCGTTATCTCGATGGCACCGCCGGACTGTGGTTCACCAATGTCGGTCACGGCCGTACCGAGATCGGCGAGGCGATCGCAGCGCAGGTCGCGAAGCTCGCCCACTATTCGAACTTCGGCGACCTGACCTCCGAGCCCGCGGTCGAACTCGCCGAGCGTCTCGCGGGGATCGCCCCGGTCCCCGGCAGCAAGATCTTCTTCACTTCGGGTGGATCCGACTCCGTAGACTCGGCGGCCAAGCTCGCGCGGCGTTACTGGCAGGAGGTCGGCAAGCCCGGCAAGCGGCTGCTGGTCTCGCGTGAGAAGGCGTACCACGGCATGCACGTCGGTGGCACCTCGCTCGCCGGTATCCCCGTCAACGGGGAGGGCTACGGCCGCCTGTGGGAGGACACCGCGCGGGTTGCCTGGGACGACGCCAAGGCGCTGCTCGAACTCATCGATTCGGTCGGTGCCGACTCCATCGCGGCCTTCTTCTGCGAACCCGTCATCGGTGCGGGCGGGGTGTACCTGCCGCCGGACGGCTATCTCGCCGAG
>Ga0182738_1000460_pt1 | contig 57893 bp, 48 predicted proteins | sample eDN5th30CBELigMG_FD_128876 | JGI IMG/M metagenome (GOLD analysis project Ga0182738, IMG submission 128876) | Enriched Miracle-Growth compost microbial communities from Emeryville, California, USA - eDNA 5th pass 30_C BE-Lig MG (version 2)... ... | reverse complement strand
CACGGGAGTTCGAGTCCCGTCAGCCACCCCAACAGGTCGGGCTCCCTCTCGAGGGGGCCTGACTCGTTTCTGCAGTTTGCCGCGCTCCGAGCGCCCCGTTGTCGCGGACTGCGATGCTGCCAGACCGTCGACAGGGCTGCCCCCTGCCCGGACCCGCCCGGCGCGCCGCCGTTACGGTGACGGCTCAGCCATGGCCTAAGCACACTGCTCCCGCGATAACGATCAATTCGCATAGAAGGATCACCGGCGCATACAAGTACCAGCCCGAGAGACTCCTTGAGCCGTCTCCCGATGATTCCGTCCTAGACCGTTGCTCCTTTGAAGTGCCGGAGCTCTTCTTCAGAGCGTGGGCGTCCCAGCGCGGGTCCTGCGGATCTCAGCTGCGACCATGTTCTTGAGTAGTGAGCCGAAATTCAGCCCAGCAAACCCAGGGTCGCATGCGTGACGGCCTATCAGGCGTCGAGCAGCCAGGGCAGTTCGAGCTCCCCCACCGAATGGCCAGGCGCGAACAGGTTGTCGCCCGCGGCGAGCAGCCCCCACGGGTCAGAGAACTCCGCGGCACCAGGCTGCGGCAGCGGCGCGTCGGTCGGCGCGATGACTCCCGATCCGGTCAGGTACGCAACACCCCGGGCCAGTGCGACGCTAGTGTCGACCACCAGGCCGCCCACGAAATCGTTGATCTGCTGGGCGAATTGGGCCAGTCCGCTGATCAGGAAGATGTCCTGGTCGACGATCGACTGCAGGAGCTTGTCGATCTCGGTGACGACCAGATTGAGCCCGTACGGGATGGAGGTGAGCACCGTGCGGATGGCCAGTGCGATCTCGTTGCCGATATTCGGGTAGCCGTACATCGCGAGCGCGTCGAGGAGCGCCTGCTTGAGGTCGGCGGGTGTGACGATGCTGTTCAGGATGGCGGGGTCGTTCGCCATCGAGACGCCGTCGAAGTCCGAGCGCATCGGGACCCCGAAGAGCGACAAGATCGTGGGCGTGATGTCCACCGTGGAGTAGTTCAGGTTCTGGCTGCCGTCGGTGGCGTGATCACCGGCCTGATCGAAGATGACGAATGACGATGTCTCGTTGGGTGATTGGAAGCCGTGGCCCAAGATGTCGTGCGACTGTTGATGGCCGTGGTCGGTGGTGATGATGATCGACCAGTCGTCACCGGTGATCGCCTTGACCTCCGCGACCGCGGCTAGGATCTGCTGGATGTTGGCGCCGACGTTCACGACGGCTTGGGCGTATTCGGCCGACCCGCCGCCGAACGCATGTCCGGCCTCGTCGACCTGTACTTGGTAGGAGAACAGGAAGTTGGAGATGTCGTCGGGGTTGTCCGCGGTCGCCAGGATCTGAGCGATGGTCTGCGCGGTGACCAGCGCGTCGGCGTCGGCCCAGTTGGTCTCGAAGGGCACGAAGACGTTGTTGTCGACCGGGTAGCCGCCCGCGGCGGCGATGTCGTTGATGTAGTCCCAGTCGGCGATCACCGTGGTGTTGATCTCGGGCTTGTAGTACTCGAGAAGGTTGAACACCGTCGGCCACAGGTTGTAGGGCTCGGGGCTGAACAGGTTGTTGGTCACGCCGTGCTTGTCGTCCCACACTCCGGTGAGGATCGTCGTCCATGACGGGCCGGAGAAGGTGGTGTGGTTGGTCAGGCTCGCGGTTCCGGTAATGCCTTGGTCCATCGCGGTTTTGAAGCCGCTGTCTTGGTTGTAGGCGTACTCCAGGATCTTGTCCAAGTTGGTGCCGTCGGTACCGATCAGCAGCACGTGCTCGGCGGCGAGCATCCAGTCGGCAGTCAGCGCGGACAGCCCGGTCTGGGTCCCTACCACCGCTCCCGTTCCGGCAACCAGGCCGACGACGGACGCACCGCACAGAAACCGCTTCACCTTTGTCACGATCGGATTCCCTCGTCGAAGTTTGCCCGAGACTGCCCGCAGACCCTAGCAATCGCACAGGCAATGCCCAGCGTTTTAGAGGAATTCGCCTAAGTGGCCGGCGCGCACAACTCGCAGGCCCGTCTTGCCAACGGCTGGTTTCCGGGACCGGCGGATGTGGCTGCTCCGCTCGGACTGTTCCCGACCGACCCGGACTGGTCCGCCGTCCAGCAAGCACTCCTCGATGGCGCCCAGCAGGGTTTCCAGAACGCGATCAGCGACCTGTTCCAGCCCTGGCCGCCCCTGACGCCCCTGGCCGAGGCCGCCCAGGCTGATCTCACCGACCTGGGTCGGCAATCGCTGCCATGTTCGGAATTTAGTGACCCAGCGAACACCCGCGGATCACGGTTGCGACGACCGGCGCCCATCATCAAGCTGACCTGGTCTGACTGCCACTCGGCCCCCGATTGGCCAACCGCGAGACATCGGCTTGGGGTGCGTCATGCTGCGCGCCGGGTTGATGTCGAGGTAACGTTTTGGTTACGGTTCCCTGCGTGCTCACGCAAGGACTAGTAGATCTGCGCATGAAATCCTCGGTTCTGGCCGCTACGACTCTGTTGCCGGCCGCCGTGTTCTTGGCTGGCGGCGTCGGTGCCGAGCCGGGAAACAACGACGAACCACCCCCTCCGGCCGCCGCCGATGTGCCGCCGCCGCCCGAGGACGCGCCACCTCCACCGCCGGAAGACGCACCGCCCCCGCCGCCGGAGGACGCACCTCCCCCACCACCCGAAGACCTGCCGCCACCGCCTCCCGAAGACATTCCGCCCCCTCCACAGGACTGGGGACCGCCCGCACCTGACTTGGTGACCAATTGGTCCATGCCGGCGCCCCACGCGCTGCCGCCGGGGATCGTCAACGAGCGCGGCATGCAGGTCAAGACGATCCTCGTCGCGCGCAGCATCAGCGAAGCGTTCCCGCAGATTCACGACATGATCGGGGTGCGCCCCGACGGTCAGCGCTGGCATCCCTCCGGCCTGGCCATCGACGTGATGATCCCCAACCCCGGCAGTCCGGAGGGCATCGCGTTGGGAGACCAGATCGTCGCGTACGTCCAGCAGAACGCCGGTCGGTTCGCCATGCAGGACGCGATCTGGCGCGGCACCTACTACACGCCGGCCGGGCCCAGCGGACGCGGCAACGGCCACTACGACCACGTGCACATCACCACGTTCGGCGGCGGTTATCCCGACGGCAACGAGGAGTACCTGCGCGAGGAAGCCGGACCGCCCCCGCCCTGACGGCGCCTAGCGCACCGGGTCTTTGGCGTTGCCGGCCTGCCACTGCGACCACGGCACGTTCCAGTCGCCGAGGCCCTCGGTGCCCGGCAGCAGCGAGCCGATGGTGTTGTTGATCTGCACCACGTCGCCGCGCTTGACGTGGTCGTAGAACCACAGCGCGTTACTGGGGCTGACGTTGATGCAGCCGTGACTGGTGTTGGAATAGCCTTGCGCGCCTACCGACCACGGGGCCGAGTGCACGAAGATGCCGCTGTAAGAAATCTGGGTGGCCCAGTCCACGTCGGTGCGATACCCGTTGGGCGAGTTGACCGGCACCCCGTAGGTCGACGAATCCATGACGATGTGCGCGAAACGCTCGCCGACGATGTACGTGCCGTTGTTGGTCGGGGTGCTTTCCTTGCCCATCGACACCGGCATGGTCTTGGCCACTTCACCGTTGATGCGCACCACCATCGACTTGGTGTCGTCGTCGACGGTGGCGATCACCTCGTCGCCGATGACGAAGTGGCTGGACGCGTTGTCCTGCCCGTAGACCCCGTTGCCCAGGTCTACCCCGTAGGTGTTGACCTGTACGTCGACGTTGGTTCCGGGCTTCCAGAAGGCCTGCGGCCGCCAGCGCACCTCACGATTGTTCAGCCAGTAGAACGCGCCCGTCACCGGCGGCTCGGTGGTGATGATGATCGCTTTCTCGGCCGCCTCGCGGTCAACGATGTTCTCATCGAACCGAATTGCCACCGGCTGACCGACGCCGACAACCTCGCCGTCGCGCGGCATGACGTAGGGCATGGTCAGGTTCTGCGGCGAGTGCGTCTGAAACGTCATCTGCCGGCTGGTCACACCACCGAGGCCCAACGCCTTCGCGTTGACCGTGTAGCGCTTGTTGTAGCCGAGCTGCTCGGACGTCGCCCAGGTCAGCCCGTCGGCACTGAGCTTGCCGTCGACGATCGCGCCGTACTCGTTGACCATGGTGACCGAATCGAGCACGCCGTCCTCGGCGGTCACGGTCACCGGCGCGTCCACCGCGACCCCGACTGCCTTGTCGGTGACCGACGCAGTGACCTTGGGAATCAGCAGGTCAGCGAAGGGGGTGCCCTTGTCGGTGATGATCTTTGCCGCTTCGGCGTCGGCGTTACTGCCGCACGCGCTCAAGCTCATTACCGCGGCCGAAACCATCAGCGATGCCGCTGCCCGGGACCCGAACCCCCGGCAGCGTTCCGCCAAACCAACCTGCCCCATGCTTTTTCCCACCTGACCGTGCTGATGCTGCTCGCAGGCAGTCTAGTGGGTAATCGGAACTGCCGCTGTGCCGTCGAGAAGAGCACCCTGACGTCGCGATTTCGCCTCGCGGCGCGGCGCCTGTTATTGTCTCTTTCGCGGTTCTTGACCGCCCAGCGCCGTTAGCTCAGTTGGTAGAGCAGCTGACTCTTAATCAGCGGGTCCGGGGTTCGAAACCCTGACGGCGCACTCAGTTCGACTGTTTCGTCTTATTGCGACGGCGTCGACTCCTCCGTCTCCTTGACGATCCGGTAGCTCGGGTCCGACATGTACACCGGCCCGTTGCCGTTCCGTCGCGCCTTGCCAGTGAGGGCAACCACATCACCGGGAACGATGTCGGTGCCCCGTCCCGCATGAAATGTCGCGCGCAGCTCGCCGGTACCGTCTCCGACCACCGCGACGCGGACCGGCTTGCCGCGACTCAGGGTGTCGTCGACCTCGTTGACCCGCCCCTCAACCGTGGCCAGGTGACCGATGATCAGGGCGTCCACGGCAATGGCGTCCGGTGGCGGCGCCGGGTGCTCGTAACGGTCCACGTCCTGCTGGTCGTGGCGCGCCACCCACTGCTGGAGTCTCCCCACTCCGCGCACAATGCGCTGTTCGAACAGATCCGGGAACGCCTGCCGCACGCGCGACTGCACGTCGTAGGGCACGATCGTCGCCGCCGCGTCGGGAACCACGCTCACGGCCTTGGCGATCTTGTCGGCGGTGCGATCGTGCAGCAAGCGCCCCAGCAGCGGCGCGTAGGTGCGCCGGGGCAGCAACACCGTCACGTGGCAGTCCGGATATTGGGTACGCGCGGTGTCGACCAGCTGCTGGGCGGTGCGCGTCAGTCGGCGGTCCGGGCAGTCGACCACCCGCAGCGGGGTATCCAGGCCGTAGTACTCCCACCGCTGCTGCAGCAGCGCGGCATGGGCGGCGTCGACCACCAGGTGCACAGCGACCAGGTCGTCGGCGTAGAGCCCTTTGCCGTACCGCAGGGCTTCGAGCACCGCGAGATCCAACGAATGCACAAAGACCATCACCCGGTGACGGGCGTATTTGACGGAGTCAGGCCGGTCGGTGCGGAAACGCTCCAGGATCGCAGCCTCGGCCCGGTATTCCCGGTTGAGCCGGATCAGCACCACCACCAATAGCGGGAACACGACCACGACCAGCCAGGCGCCCTCGGTGAACTTCGCCACCGCGAAAATCCCCACCACCACGGTGGACAGCAGCCCTGCCGAGAAATTGATGACGAGCTTGTACCGCCACCCCGATTCCCGATGCGTCACATGATGTTTGGCCATGCCGTAGCCGGCCATCGCGAATCCGGTGAACACCCCGATCGCGTAGAACGGCACCAGCGCGTTGACCGAGCCACCGGTGACCACCAACAGAGTCACCGCCAGGACGGTGAGCACGATGATCCCGTTGGAAAAGACCAGCCGATGCCCGCGCTTGGTCAACTGGCGCGGCAGAAAGCGGTCTTCGGCGACGAAGCTGGCCAGCATCGGGAACCCATTGAAGCTGGTGTTCGCGCCGGTGAACAGGATCAACGCCGTCGCAGTCTGCACCAGTACGTACAGGACCTGCCCCAGCCAGCCGCCGCCGAACACCGCCCGGGCCACCTCGGAAAGCACCGAGGGATATCCGACCGCGTACGGCGGGGTGTGGGTGCGGTAGGCCAGGTAGGTGACGCCGGCCAGCAGGAAACCCAGAATGCAGGCCATCGTGGTGAGCACCCGTCGCGCGTTGAGTCCCTGCGGCTTCTGGAAGACGCTGACGGTGTTGGAGATGGCCTCCACACCGGTCAGCGATGACCCGCCGTTGGCGAACGCGCGCAGCACCACCAGGACCGTCGCCCCCATGATCAGCCCGTTGCCCTGATGCACCGGCACCGCCCCGGGGAGGTGCTCGACGTCGTAAACCGGTAATCCCCAAAAGATCTCACGCACCACGCCGACGATGATCATCAGCCCAAGCATGCCTACGAAGAAGTAGGTCGGGACCGCGAACGTGCGGCCGGCCTCTCGCACACCGCGCAGGTTCGCGTAACACATCACGATCACCACTGCGACGGTGATCTCCAGGCTGTAGGGCCCCAGGGGGCGGATCGCCGAGACGACGGCGACGGTGCCGGCCGCGGATTGCACGGCGACGGTCACCACATAGTCGATCAGCAGCGCCGCGGCGGCGACCTGCGCCACCCTTGGTCCGAAGTTCTCCCGCGAGACGATGTAGGACCCGCCGGCGCGGGTGTAGGTCATCACCACCTGGCGGTACGAGGCGGTGACCAGTACCAGGATCAGCAGCACCACACCGGTGATGGGCAGCAGCAGCGCGAATGCTGCTAGGCCGGCGAACGGCAGCAGCTCGATCAGGATCTCCTCGACGCCATAGGCATTCGATGAGATCGCGTCGGGTGAAAGTACTCCTAGTGCAACCGGATTCGACAACCGCTCGGAGCGCAGCGCACCGGTGACCAGCGGCCGTCCCAACACCAGCCGCTTGAGCGTGTAGCCGATCGGGTCAGGCCGCGGCGACGGGGGCTGTTGGGCGCGCACCGCAATATCTTCGCCCCGGCAGCATCACGCCACCAGACCCAAATTCTCGCGCCGGCGCGCGGGGACCTCAGCGGTTGCGGATGCGGCGAAGCGTCAGGATGAGGATCAGCCCGCCGACACCTGCCAGCGACGCCATCACTGCAGGTTGGGTGACGATCTCGACCGCCCGGGCCTTGGCGCGGTCGGCCAGCCGACGGGGGTTGGCCCGGTCCGCGAGAATGTCGACCGTCGACGCCAGCTGCTCGCGGGCCTGATCGATGTCCTTCTTGATCGTGTCGGGATCGCGTTCCGCCACTGTCGTCCTCCCTGTCCGATGCTGCCCCTGCCGAACTACCCTAGAGCAGCCGGGGTTCGTCTCATGCTCCGGCGAGCAGAAAGGGGCAGTTGTTGACCGACACCGCACGCCTGGCGCCCGGCGATAAAGCGCCCGCGTTCAGTCTTCCTGACGCCGACGGCAACACCGTGTCACTGGCCGACTACCGGGGAAGACGGGTCGTCGTCTATTTCTACCCGGCCGCCTCGACCCCGGGCTGCACCAAGCAGGCCTGCGACTTCCGGGACAACCTGCGCGACTTCAACGACGCCGGCCTCGACGTCGTCGGCATCTCACCCGACAAGCCGGCCAAACTGGCCAAATTCCGCGACACCGAGGGGCTGACCTTCCCGCTGCTGTCCGACCCCGATCGGTCGGTGCTGACGGCCTGGGGCGCCTACGGCGAGAAGAAGATGTACGGCAAGACCGTGCAGGGCGTCATTCGCTCGACGTTCGTCGTCGACGAGCAGGGCAAGATCGCCGAGGCCCAGTACAACGTGCGGGCCACCGGACACGTCGCGAAACTGCGGCGCGACCTGTCGGTCTGACCCCGAGGTCGCTTTTCCGCCGACCGAGAAGGAGCAGCGCGTGCCGGTCATCCGGACGAGTTTGTGGTTCGACACCCAGGCGCTGGAAGCCGCCGAGTACTACGTGTCGATCTTTCCCAATTCGAAGGTCACCGACGTCTCCTACTGGGGCGCGGAGAATCCCGAGCGCGACGGCAGCCCGCTGGAGGTGCTGTTCGACCTCGACGGGCGGCAGTTCTCCGCGATCAACGGCGGACCGAACTTCACGCTGGACGAGGCCATCTCGATCCAGGTCTACTGCGCCGATCAGGCGGAGGTCGACCACTACTGGGACGCGTTGAGTGCCGGCGGCAAGGAAGTCCAGTGCGGCTGGCTCACCGACCGATATGGATTGTCCTGGCAGATCATCCCGCAACGGTTGTCGGAGTTGATGACCGATCCAGACCCCGAGCGCGTGCTACGGACGAAACAGGCCATGTACACGATGGTCAAGCTCGACATCGCCGCGTTGGAGGCGGCAGCCGACGGGGCCTGACCGCGGCTCACAACCAACATTTGTGACCCGACAAGAACAACCCGACTAGCCACGCGCTGCCGGCGGGCGCAGCATTAATCCCAACAGTCGGGCTTGGGTGGCGCCTCCGGTCGAGCGATCAACACGGCGCGCTGCTCCTGCCCCGTTGGAAGGCAGGAAGATGACTGAGCACAGCTGGGCAGTGATCGGAGCAGGTCCCGCAGGTATCGCCGCGGTGGGCAGACTGCTCGACCATGGCGTCCCCGAGAACGAGATCGTCTGGATCGATCCCGACTTTGCCGCCGGTGATATCGGCACCAGATGGCGCGCCGTCCCGGGCAACACCCATGTGTCGCTCTTCCTCGACTATTTGAACGGCTCCCCGGCGTTCCGATTCGCCGAAGCTCCCCACTTCGAGCTGACCGACTTCGATCCCGGTCAGACCTGCCTGCTCGGCCACATTGCCGATCCGTTGGTCTGGATCTCCCAGCACCTGGCTCAGCGGGTCAACTCCGTTCGCTCGGTGGCCACCGAGCTCACCCTGCGTAACCGCCGGTGGTTGGTGCGCACCCCGGACGCCGAGATCGAAGCGAAGAATGTGATTCTGGCCGTCGGTTCGGTTCCCAAAACGCTTCAGCATCCGCACCTGAAGGAGATTCCGATCGAGGTGGCGCTGAATCCCGACAAGCTCGGACAGCTGTCTTTGGACGACGCCACGGTGGCCGTGTTCGGTTCGTCACACTCGTCCATGGTGGCACTGCCGAACCTGTTGAACACCGCGGCCCGCAAAGTCGTCAACTTCTACCGGAGCCCCACCAAATACGCTGTTTACCTTGGCGATCAGATTCTGTTCGACGACACTGGACTGAAGGGAAATGCCGCAACGTGGGCCCGCCACAACATCGACGGAACCTATCCGGAGCGCCTGGAACGGTATCGGGTAGACGACAAGGAGTTCTCCGAGCAGCTCCAAGCCTGTAGCCACGTTGTCTACACTGTCGGGTTCACCCGACGGCAGCTCCCCGCGACCCCGCAGTGGGGGGAGCTGGAATACGATCCGGCGAACGGAATCCTTGCTCCGGGACTGTTCGGGGTCGGGATTGCGTTCCCCGAGTATGGAATCGACTCGTTCGGATCTGGGCAGTATCGGATCGGTCTGATCAAGTTCATGCAGCGGCTCAACAGCGCGCTGCCCCTGTGGTTGCAGTACGGCACTTAGCTTCGGCGTAGATCAGCGCGGCCGGTTGGCGCCCCCGATGTGGCTCAACAGGTCCCGTACCGCACCGGCCGGCGGCGTCCGCCCGCCTGTCCAGATCGCCCGGAGATCCCGATGCAGGTCTAACTCCGGTACCTCCACGCTGCGAAGACGGCCGACCGCAAGGTCATCGGCGACCGCCAACCTGCTCATCACCGCCGGACCGGCGCCGGCCAATACGGCACCGCGCACGGCGACCGACGAAGACAGTTCCAATGCCGGACGTGCCTGTTCCACCTCGTGTCCCAAAACGGCCTGCAACGCCGATGTCAGCGAGTCACGGGTGCCCGAACCCTGCTCCCGCACGACCAGCGGGGTCTGGCTGAGCTCTGCGGCGGTCACGCCTTTGGCGCGACGCACCCATTTGTGGTCGGGCGGCACGATCACCACGAGGTCGTCGTGCGCGACGACACGGCTGCGAATACCGGTCAGCGCCCCCGGACTCTCAATGAAGCCCAGGTCCGCCGATCCGCCTCGCACGCTCGCAATGGCCTGCTCGCTGTTGGTGGCGGTCAGAATGACCTCCGGTGCCTCGCGGCCGGTTCGCGTGGCGGAGGTCTGCAGTGACACGATCCAGCGGGGCATCAACTGTTCGGCGATCGTCAGACTCGCAACCACCTTCAGCTTCTTGCGGCTTGCGGTCCGCAACGAAGCCAGCCCCGCATCGACGTGACTGGCGACATCCAGTAGCTGGTCTGCCCACTCCGTCACGACCGCCCCGGCCGACGTCAGCTGCGAGCCACGCGCGCTACGCGTTACAAGTCGCACGCCGGTCTGGGCCTCCATCGCTGTCAGGCGTGCCGAAACCGCCTGCTGCGTCAGCCCCAACTCCCGCCCCGCAGCGCCGAGACTGCCGGTCCTGGCGATAGCCACCAGCATCTCGAATGCCGACAGATCGGGCATGCGGGGGCTCAGCGCCATCGCCCCATGCAATCACAAGTTGCCCTTGTGGGCCCGCCGATCAAGGATCGAGGGTCCACAACAGCCGGTAGTAGTCGATACGCTCCTGGTCTCGTCGGACTCCGTAGGCATCAAGGAGCACATCAGTCCAGTCGGCCCCGTAGTTCCACTCAGTGCTCCAGGTGGCCACCGCCAGATCGGCCCAGCGATCGGCAATCCCCAGTTCGCCGAGGTCGACGTGCCCCGTGGGGCGCCCGTCGTCGTTCAGCAAGGTGTTCGGCGCACAGGCGTCACCGTGGCACACCACCGGCCGATCAACCGGGGGCGGATCGGCTACTCGCCCCAACGCCTGTGCAACGGTGAGGCCGGCGAACTCCGCAGGCCATTCGGCCGGATTCAGTTGATCGGCACGCCGTTTGGCGTCCGCAACCCGTCGCTCGGCGCTCCAGTCGAAAGGGCACGCCGCCACCGGCAGGGCGTCGTGCAGCGCCCGCAGTCCTCGCCCGATCCCCGTCACTGCTGGGCGGGGGTCGGCGATCCATCGCGCCGCGACCGCATTGGTGCCAGGCAGGGCCGCGGTGACCAGCCACTGCCCCTGATCGTTGCGGCCGTGATCGAGTACGCGCGGCACCGGCGTGTAGCCGAGCGCCCACCGCAGTCGCGCCGCCTCGGCGGACAGGTCGATGCCGCTGTCGATCGGCGACCATTTGATGAAGCGGCGCCCGGTGGCGCCGGTGACCTCGAACGTGGTGCCGCCGACCTCGTTGAGCCACACCGGGCGTGGATCATCGTCACCGGCCAGCTGTCGTACGGCGTCCGGTACGGTCTGCGGTAGTTGCGGCGGGCCGGCGATCATCAGCCGGGCTGGCCGCCCAGCTTCGCCAGCAACAGCGCTTCGGCGGTAGCGGCGCGTTCGAGCACACCCAAATGCAGGCTCTCGTTGATGCTGTGCGCCTGAGTGCCGGGGTCCTCGACCCCGGTGACCAGGATGGTCGCCTCGGGGTAGGCGGCAGCGAACTCGGCGATGAACGGGATCGACCCGCCCATGCCCATATCGATGGGTTCGACGCCCCACGCCTGGGCGAACGCGGCCCGGGCGGCGTCGTACACCGGGCCGGTGGCGTCGATGGCGTAGGGCTGCCCGACATCGCCCGGGGTGACGGTCACCTGGGCTCCCCACGGGGCATGCTGCTGCAGGTGAGCGGTGAGTGCGTCCAGGTGGGCGGCGGCGTCCCCGCCGGGGGCCACCCGCAGGCTGACCTTGGCCCGGGCCTGCGGAATGAGCGTGTTCGACGATGCCGCAATGCTCGTGGTGTCGATACCGATGACGGTGATCGCCGGCTTGGCCCACATCCGCTGCGGCACCGATCCGGAGCCGATCTCGGTCACCCCGTCCAGCATCCCGGTGTCGGCACGCACGCGCTCATGCGGGTAATCGATTGCAGCCGCAGTGCTTTCGTGCAGCCCGGCGACCGCGACGTTACCGGCGTCGTCGTGCAGGCTCGCCAGCAGCCGCACCAGGACGGTCAGCGCGTCGGGCACCACCCCGCCCCACAGCCCCGAGTGCAGACCGTGGTCCAGCGTCGCGACTTCCACCACGCAGTCGGCCAGCCCCCGCAGCGATACCGTCAGTGAGGGGATGTCGGTGCTCCAGTTGTCGGAGTCGGCGATCACGATCACGTCGGCGCTCAGCGCCTCGCGGTGCGCGGCGAGCAGTGCCCCCAGCGACGGCGATCCGGATTCCTCCTCACCTTCCACGAAGACCGTCACCCCGACCGGCGGGTGGCCGCCGTGCGCCCGGAATGCCGCCAGATGTGTTGCGATACCGGCTTTGTCGTCGGCGGTGCCGCGGCCGTAGAGACGCCCGTCGCGTTCGGTGGGCTCGAACGGCGGTGAATCCCACTGTGCGGCGTCGCCTTCGGGCTGCACATCGTGGTGGGCGTAGAGCAGCACGGTCGGCGCGCCCTGCGGTGGCGGGTAGTGCGCGATGACCGCCGGTGCGCCGCCTTCGGCGACAATCTGCACCTGCGGAAAACCGGCCTGACTCAGCAGTTCTGCGACACGCTGGGCGCTGCGGTGGACCTCCGGGCGTCGTGCCGGGTCGGCCCACACCGACTCGATGCGCACCAGATCCTCCAGGTCAGCCCGCACCGAGGGCAAGACGTCGCGGACTCGCTGGATCAGTTCACTACGACGAGCAGACATGAAAGCACCCTACGATGTGCCCTTTTGGGGGCTTTCACGACTGCTCGGCGTCAATTGATCTCCAGGATGGCGACGGCGGCCGCGGTGTCGGCTTCGTGGGTCAGCGACACGTGGATCGTCACCTCGGCCAGGTGGCGGGCGATCTCACCGGAGAGCCGCACCTTCGGCCGCCCCCACATGTCGGTGACCACCTCGATGTCGCGGTGGATAGCCTCCGGCAGCACCGGTTTCTGCGCGAACCGCGACCCCGACCACGCCTTGATCACCGCCTCCTTAGCCGCCCAACGGGCCGCCAAGTGCCGCGCCGCCGACGAACTCTTGTCCGAGGCGTCCCGGCGCTCACCGGGGGTGAACGTCTCGGCGAACACCGTCCCGGGTTGGTCGACCTGCTCGGCGAAATCGGGGATCGAAACCAGGTCGATCCCGACACCAACGATGCCCACGGCTGCCAACGCTAACCGATGTAGACGTCGCCGTCGCCGAGCCGTGCCGCCGGGTTGAGCAGCATCGCCGATTCCTGGCGCTTCTCCGGCGTGTCGTGGTCGAACCGCCGGTCCGCGGGCCGCTCGTACATCGGCTTGCCGCCGGCGATCGCCGAGGCGAGACGACGCTGACCGGCCAGCACCCGGGCGCTGGCCTGCTCCTCGTACATTGCGCGCTGGCTCGGGTCCAGCGCCGCCAGGAACGCCGCCGGGTGCACCAGGGCGACCAGGCCGGAGACGTGACCGAACCCGAGGCTGGTGACCAAACCGGCCTTGAGCGGGAACTTCTCTCCCAGCTCCAGCGTCTCGCGCACCCATACCAGGTGCCCGGCGGTGGCCAGCTCGTCGTCGACACAGTCCAGGCTGCGGTTGGGCGGGATGACCCCGTCGCGCAGCACCTGGCACAGGCCCATCAGCTGGAAGACCGCCGCGCCGCCCTTGGCGTGCCCGGTGAGGCTCTTCTGGCTGATCACGAACAGCGGCGCACCGTCGGAGCGGCCCAGCGAGTCGGCCAGCCGCTCGTGCAGCTCGGTCTCGTTGGGGTCATTCGCCAACGTCGAGGTGTCGTGCTTGGAGACCACCGCGATGTCGTCGGCGCCCACCCCCAGCATGGCCAGCGAACGGGCCAACATCGAGTCCTTGCCGCCCCGGCCCGCGCCCAGGGCGCCCAGGCCCGGAGCCGGGATCGAGGTGTGCACGCCGTCGGCGAAGCTCTGCGCGTAGGCCACCACCGCCAGGACCGGCAGGCCCATCTTGGCGGCCAGGTCGCCGCGGGCCAGCAGAATGGTGCCACCACCCTGAGCCTCGACGAAGCCCAACCGGCGCCGGTCGTTGGCGCGGGAGAACTTCGAGTCGCTGATGCCCTTGGCGCGCATCATCTCGGTGTCGGCGGTGGCCGCCATGTCACCGAAGCCGATGATGGCCTCCAGGGTCAGGTCGTCGTAGCCGCCGGTGACCACCAGCTCGGCCTTGCCCAGCCGGATCTTGTCGACGCCTTCCTCGACCGAGACCGCCGCGGTGGCACAGGCGGCCACCGGGTGGATCATCGCGCCGTAGGACCCGACGTAGCTCTGGACCACATGCGCGGCAACGACGTTGGGCAGAACTTCCTGCAGGATGTCGTTGGGCTTGGCCCGCCCGAGCAGGTTGCCGTGGTACATGGTCTGCATCGAGGTCATGCCGCCCATGCCGGTGCCCTGGGTGCTGGCCACCAGCGACGGGTGCACCCAGCGCATCAGCTCGGTCGGGGTGAAGCCCGCCGACAGGAACGCATCGACGGTCGCGATGATGTTCCACAGCGCCACCCGGTCGATGGAGGTGGCCATGTCCTGGCTGATCCCCCACACCGTGGGGTCGAACCCGGTCGGGATCTGAGCACCCACGGTGCGCGACAGCTTGCTCTTGCGCGGCACCCGAATCTCGGTGCCGGCCTTGCGGATCACCTGCCAGTCCGAGGAGTCCGGCACCGGGCGCACCACAGTGTGCTCGGGGTCGAACTCGACGAACGCGCGTGCGTCGGCCTCGCTGGAGACTACGAACGAGAAGTCCTTGTCCAGGAACACACTGACCAGCAGCGGTGAGGCGTGGTCGGGGTCGATCGCGCCGTCATCGACGAACTCGCGAACACCGACCCGCTCCACCACGGCGTCGTGGTAGCGGTCCACCAGCTCTGCCTCGTCGACCAACTCACCGGTCGCGGTGTCATACCAACCCGGGGTCGGGTCGTCCTCCCACTTGACCAGGCCGGTGGTCCAGGCCAGCTCGAGCACCCCGGCGGCCGACAGCTCGCCGGAGACCTCCATCTCGAAGCGAGTGCGCGACGAGCCCAGCGGGCCCAGTTCGGCGCCACCGACGATGACCACCAGGTCGGCCGGGTCGACGTCGAGGTCGGCCCAGGCCGGCGGGGGCGCCGGGGTGTGGCCGCGCGGCGGTGACGGCAGCGCGGCGATGGTTCCCTCCGCCGGCTCGTCGTCGTCTTGAGCGGCCTCCGATGTCATCTCCTCGCGTGCCCGGGCGGCCAGCTCGGCCATGTCCAGGTTCGCCTCGGCCAGGCCACCGGTCAGGTCGGCCTCGATCGGCGCGTTGGCCGCGGCCACCTTGGACTCGACGTTGCACAGCTCCAGCAGCATGGCCGCCATCTGCTCGGTCGAGTAGGTGGTGACACCGGCTTCCTCGACCGCGTCGACGATGACGTCGTTGTGCCCCATCAACCCGGTGCCACGAGTCCAGCCGATCAGGGCGTGCGCCAGGCTGACCCGCGAAGCCCACGAGGTCTCGGCCTTCCAACGTGACACCAGCGCGTCCAGCGACGCCTTGGCCTCGCCGTATGCGCCGTCACCGCCGAACATGCCGCGGTTGGGCGAGCCGGGCAGCACCACGTGCAGCCGGGAGGCGATGTCGCGCTCTGCGCCGATCTTCGACAGGCCGCCGATGAGGCGCTGCACCGCCCACAGCAGAACCTTCATCTCCATCTCGGCACGCGCACCGGCCTCCGACAGATCGCCGGTGACCCGCGGCGCCGCGAACGGGAACAGCAGCGTCGGGGTCTGCGCATCCTTGAGGTGGATCGACTGCGGCCCAAGGCTTTCGGTCTGCTCGGTTCCGACCCACTCGACCAGTGCGTCGATGTCGGAGTAGGACGCCATGTTGGCCGGCACCACCCACAGCGCGGCACCGAACCGGGCGTGGTCGCGGTACAGGCTCCGGTAGAAGCTCAGTCGCTCGTCGTCGAGGCGAGACGTGGTGGCGATGACGGTCGCACCGCCGTCGAGCAGCTGCCCGACCACCGATGCCGCGATCGAGCCCTTGGAGGCACCGGTCACCACCGCCACCTCGTCGCTGTAGCGGCCCCGGCCCGGGTTCTCCGCGCCGGCAGCGATCCGGGCGTACAGCGAGCCGTGAATCTGCCGGCCAGAGGCCAGCGCCCGAGCCTGCCACCAGGACGCCTGGGTGGCGACCACGTGACCGGCACCTTCGAAACGCTCGGCCAGCCGCGGCCAGTCGGCGTCGATGTCGCCCTCGTCGACCAGCCACAGCTTGACCAGGTCCTCGCGGGCACTGGCCCAACGGTCGTCGAACAGCACCGCTTTGCGCCCGTCGAAGGCCGGCGCCACCAGGCGCGGCCAGTCCGAACCCAATTCGGCGGTCACCAGGTCGATCAGCTCGCTGTCGGTGGCGCCCGCCGGCGCGGCCACATCTTCGCTGAACCCGAGTTGGCCCAGCACCAGCCGGGCGGCTGAGGCGAGCACGCCGTCGCGGCCGGTGATCTGGGCGGTGAACTCGCCCAGCGCGGCGGCGTCCACGGTCGCGCCGCCACCACCGCCCGCCGACGGCAGGCTGACCGCGACACCGCGACGTGCGGCGACGGCCTGCACGGCCGCATCGATGACCTTGTCGACGGCCGCGGCATCGGCCAGGGCGCCCTCGTGCAGCCCGCCCAAGGCGCCGCCCCGGACACTGGTGCCCTCGCGGGTTCCCAACGCCACCTCGACGGTGACATGCTTGGCCCAGCCGTCACCGAGCTCCCAGGTCTTCTTAACCCGTTCGGCGATCGCACCGGGCCGCTTGCCGGACGGTCCGAGAATGGTGCGGAGCTGATCGTTGATCGCGTCGGTCAACACCGGGCCGTACGGCTTGTAGGTACGAGCCAGCTTGGTCACCTGCGACTTCAGCCCGGACAGGTCGGCTTCGGCGGCGCCGTCGATGGCACCCAGGTTCAGCTCCGAACCCAGGTCCACCAGCAGCTGGTTGCGCCGCGACGACGCCCCGTCGGTGATGGACTCGATGGAGTCCAGCGCCTCGATCTGGTCGATGCGCATCTTGGCGCTCAGTGCGATCAGCGCGCAGGTGGCGTCGGCGGCGTCGAACGCAATGTCGTCGGGGCGCGGAGCACCGGACGGAGCCGCAGGCGACGCCGCGGCGACGGCGGGGGCGACATCAGGCACAGCCGCCGGTTCCGGCGCGCCAGCGCCGGAATCCTCCGCAACCGGCTCATCTTCCGGCTCGGGGTCGGTGTCGGTGGCGAACAGCACCGCGGCGTCGCGCTCAGCGTTGAGCACTTCCACCGTGCTGTGGGCATACTCGGGCAACTTGAGCGTGTTGGTGGCCAGTCCGGCGACCGTCGGGGCGGTCTTCACCCCGATCTCGACGAACCGCTCGACACCCAGGCCGCCGGCGGCATCCTCGATGAACAGCAGGTCCTGGGTCTCGATCCAGCGCACGGGGCTGGCGAACTGCCAGGCCAGCAGCTCGATGACAACCTTGCGGCACAGCTCGGCCGGCTTCTCGTTGCGCCAGGTGTCGTAGTCGGCCAACACCTCGTCGAGCGGCTCGGCCGGCACCAGGTCGCGAATCTCCTGGATGAACTCCCGGTCCAGGGTGAACGGCTTGGGCACCAGGTTGGGGATGTAGCGGCCGACGATCAGTGCCGGGTCCTGATCGCGGGGCATGACCCGCTCCAGCGAACGGCGGAAGTCGTCCACACCGATCCGCAACACGCTCGAGTGGAATGGCACATCGATACCGGGCACCAAGATGAACGAGCGCTTGCCGCCGCTGATCTCGCGGCGCCGCTCGACCTCGGCCTCCAGTGCCTCCAGGCCGGCGACCGTGCCGGCGATCGCGTACTGCGAACCGCGCAGGTTGAAGTTGACGATCTGCAGGAATTCCCCGGTGCGCTCGGAGATTTCGGCGACGAACGCGGTGACATCGGCGTCGTCGAGGTCGATCTGCGACGGCCGGATGGCGGCCAGCCGGTAGTTGGACCGGCCCATGGCGTCACGCGGCACGATGTCGTGCATCTTCGAGCCGCGGTGGAACACCACCTCCAGCAGCGCTTCCAGCTCGTAGACGCCGCTGACGCAGGCCAGCGCGGTGTACTCGCCGACGGAGTGACCGCAGGCGATCGCACCTTCGACGAAGGCGCCCTGCTCGCGCATCTCGGCGACCTGCGCGGCCGCCACGGTAGCCATCGCCACCTGAGTGAACTGCGTCAGGTACAGCACGCCGTCGGGGTGCTGGTAGTGCACGCCGGAGGCGATCAGGCTGGTCGGGTTGTCGCGCACCACGTGCAGCACCGAGAAGCCCAGGGTTTCGCGGGTGAACTTGTCCGCGGAGTCCCAGACCTTGCGAGCGGCCTTGGACCGGGCACGGACCTCCATGCCCATGCCCTTGTGCTGGATGCCCTGACCCGGGAACGCGTAGACGGTCTTGGGCGCGGTCAGCCGGGCGGTCGCCGACATCACCAGGTCGGAGCCGATCCGCGCGCTGATCTCCAGAACCTCTGCACCCAGGTCGATTCCGACCCGGTCCACCCGGAAGTCGACGTCATCGCCGGGCTTGACCATGCCCAGGAACCGCGCGGTCCAGCCGACCAGTCGCGCCGGCGGGCGAGCCTGGCCGTCGGTGGCGGTCACCACATGCTGGGCCGCGGCCGAGAGCCACATGCCGTGCACGATGGGCGATTCGAGACCAGCCAGCAGTGCCGCGGCTCGGTCGGTGTGGATCGGGTTGTAGTCGCCGGAGACCGCCGCGAACGGCCGCATGTCTACCGGCGCGGTCACGGTGACGTCGCGCCGACGTCGGCGCGGTGTGTCGGTGGCGTTGTCAGAGACCGCACCGCCGGCCCGGACCGGGTCGGTCAGTTCCGCGGCACCGGTACGTCCGCGGATCGCGAAGCGCTCCTCCAGGGTGGCCAGCACGGTGCCGTCGGCCGCGGCAACCGTGACCGACACCGGGACGACGCGGCCGACCTCGGTGTCGGTAGCCGCCGAAGCCGTTGCGGTGACGGTTAATTCGGCCGGTTCCGCCGGCAGCGTGGCGAGCAGCTGCGCCGCGTGGTCCAGGTGCACCAGGGACAGCAGGCCCTCGACAACCGGGAACCCGGCGTCGGTGGTGGCCGAGCCGATGGCAGCGAACACCGCCGGCCAGCACCGGCCGACCAGTGCGTCGGGAACGGTGGACAGTCCCGGCGCAAGCGGCGCACCGAACGTTGCGGTCACCCCGGTGTGATCGGCGACCTGCTCGGGGTCCCACTCCACGGTGACGATGGCCGAGCCGTCGTGTACCGGCGGCAGGGTTTCCGGGCCGTCGACACCGGCTGCGATGGCCAGCACCGCGCGCATCGCGGCGGCGGCGTCCTCGGTGGAGACCAGCGGGGTGGCGCCGTCCACGACAGCTGCCGGCACGGTGAAGCGAATGTTGATCCAGACACCGGACAACGGCACGCTCAGTACCACATTGGCTTCCGAGGCGACCTCCAGTCGAGCCCCGGTCGACGGGTGGGTAGCGGTGCGGTTCTCGTGCACCTGCCACTCGTCGGGGTCGGCGATCCGGTGCACCGGGTTGGTGGCGGTACGGCCGGCCCACAGCACATCGGGAGCGTCGAGCAGCACGGCCAGTGGACCGGTCACATCGTCGCGGCCCCGACGACGGGCTGTCACCGGGGTGGGCTCCGCGCCGGTGGCGAGCACCTGGTCAACTGCCGCCTGCTCGAAGCGGTCCAGCAGCTCACCGACCGGCTCGTCGACCCGAGTGATCCCGGCGACGGCGGCGATGCCCGGAATGATGCAGACCTGCTCGGCGGTGTAGCGGGCGTCATGCGCCTGCCACAGCGAGTCACTGCGCCACCAACGGCGCACGTCCTTGTCGATCACCGGCACGAAGTTGACCGGCTTGCCCGGCGTCTTGCAGAGCTGGGTGAAGAACGGCGCGTCGGCCGGGTGCAGCCGAACGGTCTCGGCCTCGGGGTAACGAGCCAGCAGCGCCGCGATGGCCTCTTCGGGACGCTCCAGAATCGACTGTGCGCCTTCGAAATCGGCGAACAGGGTCTCGATCGGGCCGGACTCGAGTTCGTTGAGCCGCGCTTCGGCGCGCTGCAGCATCGAACCGAACCGCTCCCGCCAGGTGTCGGCCAGCCACGGGCTGTCCGGCGAGGCGGTGTCGGCGGTCGAGTCGCCCGCCCCGATGGCCAATTCCACATAGCGGCGCAGCCACTGCGCGTACGTCATCTCGGTGACATCACCGAAGTAGGGCTTGGCGGTGTCGGCCAACGCGGCGATGATCTCGTCGCGACGCGCTGCGACGGCCTCGCCGTCACCGGCGACCTCGTCGAGCAGCCGGCCGCACCGCGAGGCGACGTTGTCGATCTCGTGGATGTCGGCACCAAGCTGGCTACGCGAGGAAGCCATGCCGCCCTGCGCTTTTCCAGCGCCGATCCAGTGGTCGGTGCCCTTGGTGTCGACCAGCATCCGTTTGACTGCCGGCGACGTGGTGGCCTCCAGGGTGGCCATCGCCGCGGTACCGACCAAGATGCCGTCAACAGGCATCAACGGGAAGCCGTGCTGCTGCGACCAACGGCCGGACAGGTATTCGGCGGCCTGCTCGGGAGTGCCGATTCCACCGCCGACGCACAGCGTGATGTTGGGCTGCGAACGCAGCTCGGAGTACGTCGCCAACAGCAGGTCGTCGAGGTCTTCCCAGGAGTGGTGCCCACCGGCGCGGCCACCCTCGACGTGGGCGATGACCGGTGTGGTGGGGACCTCGGCGGCGATGCGGATCACCGACCGGATCTGCTCGACGGTGCCGGGCTTGAACACCACGTGGCTGATGCCGGATTCGTTGAGCTCGGCGATCAGCTCGACGGCCTCTTCCAGCTCGGGGACGCCGGCACTGATCACCAGCCCGTCGAACGGCGCGCCGGACGCACGCGCCTTCTGCACCAACCGCTTTCCGCCGACCTGCAACTTCCACAGATAGGGGTCGAGGAACAGCGAATTGAACTGGACGGTGCGACCCGGCTCGAGCAGCGTCGTGAGCTCGGCAACCCGGTCGTTGAAGATCTCCTCAGTGACCTGCCCGCCACCGGCCAACTCGGACCAGTGCCCGGCATTGGCGGCCGCGGCGACGATCTTGGCGTCGACGGTGGTCGGGGTCATGCCGGCCAGCAGGATCGGCGAGCGGCCGGTCAGCCGGGTGAACTTGGTGTCGAGCTTGACGCGGCCGTCGGGCAGCGCGACCACCGACGGCGCGTAGCTCGTCCAAGGCCGGGCGACCTCCGGGACTGCGCCGATGGTGAACAAGTTGCGTTGTCCACCGCGGGTGGCCACCGGCACGATGCCGACGCCCAGACCGCGGATCACCGGTGCGGTCAGTCGCGTCAGGATGTCGCCGGGTCCCAGATCCAGAATCCAGCGGGCACCCGCGTCATGCAGCGTGGTGACCTCGTCGACCCAGTCGACCTCGCGCACCAGGATCGAGTCGGCCAGCTGACGGGTCAACTCCACATCAAGGCCCACCTTGGCAGCCCACTGCGCGACGATCTCGATGCCGTCGGACAGCCGCGGCGAGTGGAAACCGACCTCGACCTGGACGGGCTCGAAGACCGGAGCGAAGACGGCGCCACCGCGCAGCTTGTTCTTCCGCTCGGCGGCTTCCTTCTCGGCGATCTGGTCGCAGTACAGCTCGAAACGAGACAGCTGCTCGGGGGTCCCGGTGATCACCACCGAACGGCGACCGTTGCGGATGGACAGCACCGGCGGAAGCACCGTGCGCACGTCCTGGGCGAACTCGTCCAGCAGTTGCCGGATGCGCTCCGGGTCGACATTGGTGACCGACACCATCGGCGGCCGGTCACCTAGGATCGAAATGCCACGGCGACGGGCCACCAGCGTTCCAGCAGCGCCCACCAGCTGTGCGATCGCGAGAAGCTGCACGTCGTTGGCGCCGCCGGCCTTCAGGGACTCGACGGCCAGGGTGCCCTGTGAGTGCCCGGCCGCGGCGACCGGCGGGGTGGCCGTCAGGTCCAGCCCTTGACGCTCCAACGCTCGCATCGCCGCGATCTGGGTCAGCAGCACGCCCGGCACCGACACCGCCGCCGAAGTCAACTGCTTGGCCGACGGGATCGGGTCCTCGGCCGCCAGCGCCCGCACCCATTGCAGCGGCTCGAAGCCGATCGGGCGGACCACCACAAGTTCCTTGGCGATCGGCTCGAGCAGCAGGTCAGCCTCACCAGCCAGCGTTGCCAGCTCCGTCTCGATGCCGGCCGAAGACACCAGCTCCTCAAGCGACTCCAACCAGGCGCTGCCCTGTCCACCGAAGGCGACCGCATACGGCTCGCCGCCAGTCAACCGGTCCACCAGAGCGGACGAGGCACTGGCGAACCGCCCCGAGCCTGAACCCTCAGCGGAAACCCGGTCGTGTTCGTGGATCGTCACGTTATGTATCTCCCCTGCCCTGGTTAACGTCGCGGCGTCATCGCCGCCCGCCGGGATAGCCGGCCCCACTGCGGGTTCTCGCGTGTTCGCGGCCGCGCTTCAGCAGTAAGAGTGTCATAAGAACCTGTGCCGTTTCCGCAGCAAATTGGTTACTGGTGAGTTCTACGCTCGGGTAACCCGGCCCCGGATATCACGGGGCTCGACGGCCGCTGGAACGATCCGGGACAAACGTCCTGCATGCGTGGGGTTACGGTCGAGTAGCCATAACAACGCAGATCAAGGCTCCATTGTTATCTAATCGTTATGTTTGAATCAGCCAGGCCAACTGGCTTTGGCGGCGCCTGAGGCTCCGAGTTCGAACGAGCCCGGCGACCCCAGCCCTGCGCAGCCCGGTCCGGAGCTAGTTTGCTGGACGGACGAGGGCCGGAGCTTCGTCAGGCCCACTGACCGAACTGGGGCGCCAGGATCTCGTTAATGTCCACACCAACGCCGCCGACCGTACGCCTATCGATCTCCACCTGATGCAAGTTGGCCGCCGGATGGGCGACGCCGCCGGGTGAACCGAAGTTGTGTTGCCAGAAGCAGGAACCCAGACCGTCCTGCAGCGCCCACTCGATGGTCTTGGAGTTGGCGTAGACGCCGGTGCGCTCCGGCCCGACCACCGATTGCCAGCCCCGCAGGTAAGGAGCAACCTGCTCTTTGTACTGTTCGAAGGACGGGTTGTCGTCGATCGAGGCGTAGATCGGCGCACTGTCCGGGCCGCCAGCCGCCGTGTGCAACTGTGCGCCACGCTTGGCGTGGTCCACGCCGGCGTCCTGGCCGCCCAGCCAGTCCGCGGTGGCCTGCTTTCCGAACTGGTAGCAGGAGACGACCGTGAGTCCGTTCTCCTGCAGGTCACGCGCCTCGGCCAGCTGCATCGGCTTGCCGAGCATCCAGTCGGCGCCGGGCCGACGGTCCGACACATAGCGGATAGCACCTGCGGCGCCGGACGCTTTGATCGCGTCGGCGGACAAGACCCCGGCCGAGTAGTCGAGCAGAATGCCCAGCGGCGCCGCCTCGGCGGCAGCGGCAAGCAGCGCCGAAACACCGGCAGCCGCGGGCACCGCCGCGGCGAGTTTGAACACGTCGCGCCGTGAAATCATCATGCGACACAGACTAAGACAGACTTCGGTGCGGTTTTGGCCGGTCACCGGCGAAAACCACGCCGAAATCGTGTGCGACCATAGCCCGTGTCCTGCAATAGACAGACAAGGTAGGCCCGAATTGCGTCCCTGGATCGTGTGGGGCACCGGGCTGCTGTCCTATTTGGTGGCAGTGCTGGACCGAACCACCTTCGGGGTCTCGGGCCTCGACGCCGCCGATCGCTTCCACGCCGGCCCGGGCACGCTGTCGTCGTTCGTGATCGTGCAGTTGATCGTCTACGCCGCCATGCAGATTCCGGCCGGAGTGCTGTTGGACCGCTTCGGCCCCAGGGTGATGATCGCCACCGGCGTCCTAGTGCTCTCCGCCGCCCAACTGACGCTGTCGTTGACCCATTCGCTACCCACCGCGGTCGGTGCGTACGGCCTCATCGGCCTGGGTGACTCGTTCATCTTCATCTCGGTCATCCGACTGCTGCCCAATTGGTTTGCACCCAAGCGTGTTCCGCTCCTCACCCAGCTGACCGGCATCTGCGGCCAGTTCGGCCAGTTCCTCTCGGCGGTGCCGTTCCTGGCAATCCTGCTGCACGGCGGCTGGACGGCCGCCTACCTCTCGGCCGCGGGGCTGGGCCTGTTCGCCGGCATGCTGACACTCGCCGTCACCCGCGACGCCCCGCCGGGGGCGCTGGCCGCGGTGCACGCACGGAGCTTTGGGGACGCGTTCGGTGAGATCAAAACGGTGTGGTCGCGGCCGGGGACCAAGGCGGGCTTCTTCACCCACATGGGCAACGCGTTCTCGCCCGGCGTGTTCGCACTGATGTGGGGGGTGCCGTACTTGACTACCGCGCAAGGTCTTTCGCGGGGCATGGCGGGTGCGGCGCTGACGCTGTCGGTGCTGCCCTTCATCGTGGTGGGACTGCTGGTCGGAACCATTTCCGGGCGTTGGCCGGGGCGCCGGTCACGCGTGGCGCTGACCATGATGGCGCTGATCGCGTTGACCTGGACGGTGCTGTTGGCGCTGCCGCAACCCGCGCCACATTGGTTGTTGGTGGTGCTGGTCCTGGTGATCTCGGCTGGGCAGCCGGTGTCGATGCTGGCATTCGATTTCGCCCGGACCTACAACCCGCCGGCCGCGTTGGGTACCGCGCAAGGCATGGTCAACACCGGCGGCTTCATCGCCACCCTGCTCATCATGCAGGCGATGGGGTTGGTTATCGCGACAGCCGGCGGCTATTCATTCGCGGCGTTCCGGCTGGCGTGGGCCACGCAGTACGTCGTCTGGGCGGTGGCCGCTGTCGGTGTGGTGATCTACGCACGAAAAGCCCGCGGCTCAGAGACGTTCGGCGAAACGCCCATACCTGTGGCCGCGTCCGAGCACTAAACGCTTCAGGTCGACGGCGGGTACGGGTCCGGCAGCTGCGGGCAGTAGGCGTGCCGAGACGCGTTGATGATGGCGTGCGCTTCGTCGGGTGACACTTCCAGATTCGCGATGACCGAGACGGGCACCAGCCGGGGCGAATCGCTCAGGGCCACGCAGACCGCGTGGCCCTCTTGCACCAGCAGGCTGCGCAGCGGCTCGCACTTGATGCTCCCGCAGATCTGCTTGTCGTAGTCGGGGTGCAGCCCCTGTTGCTGCAGGTCGTCGAAGAACACCTGGTCCTGGTCGCTGGGATCGGCCGATGCCGCGGGAACGGGCGCCAGGACGACGGCCGCCAGCAGCGCGCTGAACGTAGTTACGATCAGTCTTCGGTTCATGAGGCTGCACCAATCCAGTGAAGGACTAAGACGTCCATTCTGGCACCCATGAACCCCGGCGACATGGGGTTATCGGTTCAAATTTCTGCGGGTTGTCCCCGCCGCCGAGCTGCAGGACGGGTTTGCCCGGCTTGCAGCGACAACGCCGGTCACTTCCTGGGTATCGCAGCGGTTTGTCGCTACCAGCCGGGCACGTCACCACATGGTCAACACCGATGACCATCCAATTTGTGCGGGCGGAGGGACTCGAACCCTCACGCTCTTTCGAGCACGGGCACCTAAAACCCGCGCGGCTGCCGATTACGCCACGCCCGCAAGGTCACTCAGTCTAGCCAGCCTGTAGAACGACGAACGTGTCGGTGGTGCCTCCTACCCTGTCACCAAACCGGGAGGCCAACGTATGCGGTCAGCCGCCGAGTTCAGTACCGTGCAGCGGCTAAGTGCGTCTGGGATGAATGACTGCGCGATTTCCCGACAGACGGGGATCCCCCGTGGACGCAGAACAGCGCCTACGAGATCGCCGTCTACCGCAAAGCGGCCACCGCGCGCCTCGACGAGTTCGTAGGCCCGAAGACCTGACAAGGTTCCCCGCGCGGCGCGGTACCGTCATGGGGTGTCCACTACACGGCGTCGGAGACCCGCACTGGTTGTGCTGGTGATCGTCGCCGCCAGCGCCTGCCTGGGGCTGGGCTGGTGGCAGTGGACCCGGTTCCAAGAGGTCAACGGCACCTTCCAGAATCTCGGCTACGCGCTGCAGTGGCCACTGTTCGCCTGGTTCTGCGTATACGCCTACCGCAAGTTCGTCCGCTACGAAGAAGAGCCACCGGAGCTTCGCCCTGCGGACACGGTGACCGAGATACCGGCCGGACTGCTGCCGGAGCGGCCCGCGGCCGCCGCCCCCACCGATGACCCCGCGATGCGGGAGTACAACGCCTATTTGGCCGAGCTCTCCGAGAACGACCGACAGAACAGGAACACCGCATGACCGAGTCCCCCGCCCAGGCCGCTCCCGCCGAGAAGATCCGCAGTGCGCTGCTGCCCTACCGGGTGATGGCGTGGGCAACCGGTGTCTGGCTGATCGCCCTGTGCTACGAGATCGTGGTGCGCTACGTGGTCAAGGTGGACAACCCGCCGACCTGGATCGGCGTGGTGCACGGTTGGGTGTACTTCGCCTATCTGCTGGCCACTTTCAACCTGGCGGTCAAGGTCCGCTGGCCGCTCGGCAAGACCATCGGCGTGCTGCTCTCGGGCACCATCCCGCTGCTCGGCATCATCGTCGAACACTTCCAGTCCCGAAACATCAAGGCCCAGTTCAATCTCTGAGGCCCCGCGGCGTCGTTAGGCCAGCGAACGCAGCGCCGGCAGCAGCAACTCCAGCGCCCGGCCGCGGTGCGATGCGGCGTCCTTCTCGGCGGGGCTCAACTGTGCGGCGGTGCGTTCTGTGCCCGCCGGCACAAAAACCGGGTCGTAGCCGAATCCGCCGTCGCCGTGCGGTTCTCGAGCGATGCTGCCGGCCCACTCGCCGCGCACCACTACCTCGCGCTCGGGGCCGGTGCCCCATACCAGCGCGCACGCGGAGACGAACGCCGCGCCGCGCCGCTCGTCGGGCACGTCGCGCAACTGCCCCAGCAACAGCGCGGTGTTGGCCGCGTCGTCACCGTGACTGCCCGACCAACGCGCCGACAGCACCCCGGGCATACCGTTGAGCGCCGCGACAGTCAGGCCCGAATCGTCTGCGACACAAGGTAGCCCGGTGGCCGTGTAGCCGTCACGCGCTTTGGCCAGGGCGTTCTCCTCGAACGTCGCCGCGGTTTCCGGTGCTTCCGGATAGGGCGGCACCTCATCGAGCGAGACCAGCTGCACACCCGAGATTCCGGCCTGCTCCAGCACCCGGCTCAGCTCGGCCAGCTTCTTGCGATTGCGACTGGCCACCAGCAGTTGCGTCACCGGCGCGGTCAGCTGCCGAACGCCTTCTTCGGTGCCGGCCCCTCCGGCAGCACCCCCGGATACGGCAGCGCCAGCGCTTCGCGCTGCACCACGAACAGCTTCTCGCAGGCGGCCAGCGCCGCGTCGAGCATCTTGTCCAGGGTCGAACGCGGGAACGTCGCGCCCTCGCCGGTCCCTTGGATCTCCACCAGGGTTCCGGTGTCGGTGGCCACGACGTTCATGTCGACCTCGGCGCGCGAGTCCTCCTCATACGGGAGATCGACGCGGACCCGGCCGTCGACCACGCCGACGCTGACGGCTGAGATCGCGCACGACAGCGGGCGCGGGTCCGACAACTTGCCGGCGGCCGACAGGTAGGTGACCGCGTCGGCGAGCGCCACATACGCGCCGGTGATCGCCGCGGTGCGGGTGCCGCCGTCGGCCTGCAGTACGTCGCAGTCGATCGCGATGGTGTTCTCCCCCAGCGCGGCCAGGTCGATGCAGGCACGCAGCGAGCGACCCACCAGCCGGCTGATCTCCTGGGTCCGCCCACCGACGCGGCCCTTGACCGATTCACGGTCCGAGCGGGTGTGGGTAGCAGCAGGCAGCATGGCGTACTCGGCGGTCAGCCAACCGCGGCCGGAACCCTTCCGCCAGCGCGGAACGCCTTCGGTGACGCTGGCCGTGCACATGACCCGGGTGTTGCCGAACTCGACCAGAACCGATCCGGCCGGGTTGGCGGTGAAGCCGCGGGTGATGACAACCGGGCGCAGCTCGTCGTCGAGGCGACCGTCTTCTCGTTTGGACACGCGACAACCCTAACCGCGGACGGTGTCCTGAGTTGTGTCAGGACCGCTTGATGTCGAACGACTCGTCGCACACCACAGCGTGCACCGGACCGTCGAACTCCGCCTTGGCCTCCCCGATCACGTCCTCACGCGAGGTCCAGGGCGGGATGTGGGTCAGCAGCAGTTGTCCGACACCCGCGGCCGCGGCGATGCGCCCGGCCTCGGTTCCCGAAAGGTGCAGGTTGGGTGGGCGGTTGGACTCATGGGTCCACGAGGCTTCGCACAAGAACACGTCGGCGCCGCGAGCCAACTCGATCACCGCATCGCAGAAGCCGGTGTCGGCGCTGTAGACCAGAGTCGCTCCGGACGGATCGGTGATCCGCATCCCGTACGACTCGGTCGGATGCGACACCAGCCCGGGCTGCACACTGAGCTCCCCGAAGATGACCGGCTCACCGTCCGTCCAGGCGCGGACGTCGAAGATGTCGGTGATGTCGTCGATCTCACCGCCGTAGGGCGAGGACGCTGCGCCCATCCGCGACCAGGTGTCGCTGGGCCCGTAAAGCAGGCCCTTGTCGAACGGCTTGATCGCCACCGACGGGTGGTAGCGCCGCCAGACGAACAGCCCCGGCAGATCCAGGCAGTGGTCGGCGTGCAAGTGCGACAACAGCACATGCACCGACCCCGGATCGACATGGCGTTGCAGAGCGCCGAGGACCCCACCTCCGAAGTCGATTACCAGCGGCGGCGAGTCCGGCGCCTGCAACAGGTATCCCGATGCCGGCGAGTCCGGACCCACCACACTGCCGGAGCAGCCCAGCACGGTCAGTCGCACGTTCCCTACTGTGCCATGTTCGCCGCGAGCATGACGAAGACACCGGCGCTTTGCTCACTATTCGTCATCGAAATCACCGGCTAGTGCAACGGAGCATGACGGTGGACGGCTCCGACGCCGGTGATGGCCGGTCCCAAAAATCGGGTAGCCAGGTCAACAAACGCCTCCGGGTCACCGGTGGCCTCGAAGACCCGCGTTGCCGGTACGGCCTCATGCGGGCGTAGCAAGTCGCGCTCGGTGAGCACCCGCAGCAGTTCCTTGGCGGTCTCTTCGGCGCTGGACACCAGCGTCACCTGCTCACCCATCGCGAGCTGGATCAATCCCGACAACAGCGGGTAATGCGTGCAGCCCAACACCAGGGTGTCGACCCCGGCGCGTTGCAGCGGCTCCAGATAGCCCTCGGCCAGTCCCAACACCTGCCGGCCACTGGTGATACCGCGCTCGACGAAGTCGACAAAGCGCGGGCAGGCCACCGCGGTGATCTCGGTGTCACGGGCCGCGGCAAACGCATCCTGGTAGGCGTGACTGGCGATGGTCGCCTGCGTCCCGATCACCCCGATGCGGCCGTTGCGGGTGGTTGCTACCGCCCGGCGCACCGCCGGCAGGATCACCTCGACGACCGGCACGTCGTAGCGTTCTCGCGCGTCGCGCAGGCACGCCGCCGACGCGGTGTTGCAGGCGATCACCAACGCCTTGATGCCGCGCGCGACCAGGTCGTCGCCGATGGCCAGGGCGTGGGCACGGACCTCGGGGATGGTCAGCGGGCCGTAGGGGCCGTTGCCGGTGTCGCCGACGTAGATGATGTCCTCGTCGGGCAACTGGTCGATGATCGACCGGGCCACGGTCAGCCCGCCGACGCCGGAGTCGAAGATTCCGATCGGGCTCACGCGGCTGTCCTCCGCCGTTCGCGAGCCTTACGTTCGGGGCCCGCCAGCCAATAGGCGGCCAGCACCCCGGCGAGCGCACCGCACAGGTGGCCCTGCCACGACACCCCACCGCAGACGTTGAGCACCGGCACCGCTCCCCACAGAATTCCGCCGTAGAGGAACAGCACCACGACCCCGACCAGGATCTGCCAGATGCGGCGGGTGAACCATCCGAACACCACCAAGAAGGCCAGCCAGCCGAAGATCAGGCCGGAGGCACCGATGTGGTCCGTCGGCCCGCACGACGACCCGACATTGCCGATCAGCCATGTCCCCAGCCCTCCGACGATCCACACGATCGCGGTGGCGAGCACAAACCGGGACAGCCCGGTCAACGTCAACAAGAAGCCCAGCACCAGGGCGGGGCCGGTGTTGGCCAGCAGGTGCGGCCAGTTCGCGTGCAACAGCGGGGCGAACAACACCCCCCATAGGCCGTCGGTCTCCAGCGGCCGGATGCCGTTGCGGTCCAGCCGGTGGCCGCCGACCTGATCCACTGCTTCGACCAGGTAGAGCAGCCCGACGAACGCAATGATGGTGGCCCCGCCGGTGCGCCAGAGGGATTTCTCTTCGGGCCGCGGCGCCGGTGCTGTCCCTCCGCGGGGGGTCACGCCCATCTCACAGCCCTGCCGAGTGCTCGCCGGGCCGTTCGGCGAATGCGCCCGGCACTGTGCCGCGGTAGGTCGGGAGTCCGGCCACCGGATCAGCACACAACAACCCCGACAGCACCGCCCGGGCCAGGCAGTCCGCCGCGGCGGCACCGACCGTCGCGATCAAGCCGGTCTCCGGGGACATCGCGGCCGGTGTTCCCGGTAGCGGCGGAACCTCGACGGCCCCGGTCGACAACGCGAACACCGTGTCGCCGTCCACCGGTGTGTGCGAGGGCCGGATGGTGCGGGCCAGTCCGTCCTGCGCGGCGATCGCCACCCGACGGCAGCCGGCCGGGCTCAGCGCGGCGTCGGTGGCCACCACGGCGATGGTGGTGTTGAGCGACACGGATTTCGGTTCCAGGCCGGCGAGGATCGCCAACTGTTCGGACGGCGGCGCCGTCAGACCGAATTCCTCGATAAGCAGGGTCGACCAGGGCAGACCGGTGGTGGGGTCGATGAGTTCGCCGGTGGGGTTCACCACCACGATCGCACCTACGGTGACGACGTCGTCCCCGAGATCCAGTGTCATCGACGCGCTGCCCACACCGCCCTTGAAGACTCCGGCGCGCGCCCCGGCTCCGGCACCGACGCTGCCCGACACCGGGTGTTCGCCGTCGGGGCCGGCGGCAGCGGCCGCGGCTGCGTAGCCGAATTCCGCGGTGGGCCGGCGATCCCAGCCGCCGACCGGGAGGTCGAAGATCACCGCGGCCGGCACGATCGGCACCACGCCGCCGTCGAGCGCCACACCGCGGCCCTGCTCCTCCAACCAGGTCATCACACCGTCGGCGGTCGCCAGTCCGTAGGCGCTGCCGCCGGAAAGCACCACCGCGTCCACCCAGCGCACACTGTTGGCCGGGTCCAGTAGGTCGGTCTCGCGGGTGCCCGGCGCTCCACCGCGGCCGTCGACAGCGCCGACCGTCCCGGGTGGCGCCAACACGACGGTGACGCCGGTGGCCCAGCCGGACCCGAGTGTCGCGTCCGGATCGATCCGCTGGTGGTGGCCCACCCGGATGCCGGCTACATCGGTGATCGAGCCCATGCCTGTCATCGTTTGGGCCTTCCCATCAGCGCGACCACCAGGAATTCCTGCAGCACGGTGAGCCACTGATACACGTTGAGCTGACCCGCCATTGGATCACCCGCCGGCAACTGAGCGGGGCCCTCGGGGCCGATCTTGAGCACGGCGCCGAGTGCGAGGCGGATGTCGTTGACTGCGGCGATCCAGGCGTTGGCCTGTTCCTCGGTCAACTCGAAACGGCCGCCCTGTTCGGGAACGGTGGCCAGCACTTGTTGTGCCGCGCCACGTTTGGCGTCGATGATCCCCGGTTCGTGCAGACTGCGCAGCGCCGCGTTCAGGCCGTCTGCGTCGACCGCGGAGCCGTCCGTATCACCTTCCGGGCGATAGAAATCCGGTAGCAGCCGGCGTGTCGTGGCGTCTTCGGGTGTTCGGGTGTTGCCGGTGCGTATCCCGGTGATCTGTTCAAGTTCGTCTGGCGGAGAAGCGGACTCCCGTGCGTCGAGCATCCCGACGATCGAACCGACCAGATTCCGGAGCAGCGCGGCCTCGTGAAGGGCCAGCGCAGACCGGAAGCGGGGTCCGTCGTCGGTCTCGACCCGCTTCCATTTCTGCACGGTGAAGTCCGGTTCCCTTCGGTTGAGTCTTAGCGGTCCTGCTGCATGGTCGCCCACAAACCGGCGGCATGCAGCTTGGACACGTCGATCTCCATCGACTCACGGCTTCCCGCCGACACCACGGCCTTGCCCTCGTGGTGCACCTCGAGCATCAGCTTGGTGGCGTGCTGCTCGCTGTAGCCGAACAGCTTCTGAAAGATGTAGGTCACGTAGGTCATCAGGTTGACCGGGTCGTCCCAGACGATGGTCACCCAGGGGGAAGCCGTCTCCTCGACCGGGTCGGCGTGGCGCTGTCCGGTGCCCTGCGGTTTCACCGGGGCGGACGTCGGTGCTGACGTGGCCATACCGGTCAGGATACCGAGCCGAGGTGGGGTGTAGTCCAGTCGATACGGTTGGCGGGTGAACCACTCGGCCCAGTGCGGCGGACTGCTCACCGACAAGTACGAGCTGACCATGCTCGCCGCGGCGCTGCGCGACGGTACGGCGGCTCGACAGGCCGGCTTTGAAATGTTCACCCGCCGCCTGCCCGAAGCACGCCGCTACGGGGTGGTCGCCGGCACCGGCCGGTTTCTGGAGGCCCTGGCCGGGTTCACCTTCGACGACGCCGCGCTGGACCTGCTCTCGGGGTTCCTGGATCGCCAGACCGTGACGTTCTTGGCGGATTTCCGCTTCCGCGGCGACATCGACGGCTACCCCGAAGGCGAGCTATATTTCGCCGGGTCGCCGGTGCTCAGCGTGCAGGGCAGCTTCGCCGAGTGTGTCGTGCTGGAGACCCTGCTGCTGTCGATCTTCAATCACGACACCGCGATCGCCTCGGCGGCCGCCCGCATGGTCAACGCAGCCGGCGGACGGCCCCTGATCGAGATGGGCTCACGCCGCACACACGAGCAGGCCGCGGTGGCTGCGGCCCGGGCCGCCTTCCTGGCGGGCTTTGCCGGAACCTCCAATCTGCAGGCGCACCGCCGCTTCGGTGTGCCAGTGCTGGGCACCAGCGCACACGCCTTCACCCTGTTGCATACCGGCGCCGACGGCGAGTTGGCGGCCTTTCGCGCCCAGGTCGCCGCCCAAGGCGTCGACACCACGCTGCTGGTGGACACCTATGACGTCACTACCGGGGTGGCCAATGCCGTCGCGGCGGCCGGACCGGGGCTCGGGGCGGTGCGCATCGACTCCGGTGAGCTGGCGGTGTTGGCCCATCAGGTCCGCGACCAGCTGGACCGGCTGGGCGCCACCGGCACCAAGATCGTGGTCTCCGGTGACCTCGACGAGTACGGCATCGCCGCGCTGCGGGCCGCGCCGGTGGACAGCTACGGCGTCGGCACCGCGTTGGTGACCGGCTCCGGAGTGCCCGCGGCCGGGTTCGTCTACAAACTGGTCGAGGTGGACGGCAAGCCGGTGCACAAGTGCAGCACCGGCAAAGAGTCGCAGGGCGGACTCAAACAGGCGCTGCGGGTCGCCCGGGAGAGCGGCATCGTTACCGAGGAGGTCGTCTATCCGGCCGGGCACCCGCCGGCGGTGGACGCGCGGGCCCGGACCTTGACCGTTCCGCTGGTACGCGGCGGCGACGTGGTGACCGAGACCGGGGCGGCGGCGCTGGCCGCGGCGCGCGAGCGCGTGGTGGCAGGGCTGCACAGCCTGCCGTGGGAGGGACTCAAACTGGCGCACGGCGAGCCGGCCATCCCGACCCGGTTCATTTCGTAGCGACGAGCTACAGCAGGTCGACGCGACACCGTGGCCCGGGCGCGTTGGCCAGCCGAGCGTCGGTGGTGAGCAGTGCCGTGGCATCGGCCAATTCGGCAAGTGCTACGTAGGTGGCGTCGTAGGCACTGAGGTTGTCCCGCAGCTCCCATATCCTCGGGCGCAGCCAATCAGCCGGGAACCTGGTCAGCGTCAGCCGCATGAAGCCTTCCATGGCGAGGTCGCCTTGTTTCGTGGCGAGGACACCACGCCGGACAAGCCCGCGGAGCACCTGGGTGACTTCGCTGTCGAGCAGGTGCGGAGCCGCCAGTTCCTCGTGCCCAAGACGCTGGGGATCAAGTCCGCCGACGAGCAGTTCCACGACTACACCAGCGTCGACGATCTTCACTCACCGCGCTCCTCGTGCAGCACCGACAGGATCGTGTCGCGGCCGGCCCGGCCCCGGACCGCGCGCTGCGTGTGACGAACCACCGCAGCGTTGTGCCGCACCGTCTGCGCACGCTTGGCAAGGTGCTCCAATTCACGCTGGATATACCTGGTCAGCGAGAGTCCCTGGGCATCGGCGGCCTCGACCAGTGCAGCGTGGACCTCATCGGGAACGTCCCGGATGTGCACGACCTTCGGCATACTCCGCAATCATACCGACCATTGGGTGCAATCTGCACCCATTCGGTCAGCGCCCGGTTCGCTCCCGGTGCTTGCAGCCGGGCCAGCAGCACGGGCGCCGCTTGCCTTCCTCCAACTCTTCGCGAGTCCGGCGAATCCGGCGCTCACGGGTGACCTGCTGCTTGGCGTCTTCGACCCAGCAGATGAACTCGTTGCGCGCCAAGGGAGTAATGCTCTGCCATGCGTCGAGTGCCGTGGCGCTGAGGGTCAGTCCGTCGCGCAGATCATCGGGAAGTTCGTGCACGGCGCCGCCTGGCAATCGCTGGCTACTCATCGCCTCAGGGTAGCGGCCGTGAGCGGGAAAATGGGTGGGGCGTGGACGCCGTTGTCGCTACCGTGCACGGGTATGGATATCGACGCGACCGCGTTCAGCCGGCACTGGGTGATGTCGTGGAATAACCACGACGTGGACGCGGTGCTGGCGCACTTTCACGACAACGTCGTGTTCACCTCCCCGGTGGCCGCGCAGCTGTACCCCGAGACGGCAGGAGTGATCCGCGGCAAGGCCGCGCTGCGCCACTACTGGTCCGGCGCGCTGCAGCGCATGCCGGATCTGCATTTCGTGGTCGAAGACATCTACCTGGGCATCGACACCATCGTGATCAACTACCGCAACCAGAACGGTGGACTCGTCAACGAGGTCCTGCGCTTCGCCGATGGCGGCTTGGTCATCGAGGGGCACGGGACCTATCGCGTTGCCACGCCCGCCGGCTAGCGACTGGGCAAAAGTGCCGCGACGAGCCGACGCCAACGACTGACTTCCGGTGCCGTCGGCGTCCAATCACCCGGCAACTCCGTCTCGGCCAGCTCTTTCAGCCACGGCTCAACCGGGTGCCCGGTTATCTTGCTGGCCTTCACGGCAACCCGGGCGGCAGCTACCCGAGTCTCAAGGCTTCGCTCGGGCTTGCGTCCGTCCTCCGACGCCGCCGTATTCTCTGCCGACACGGCTGCCCTCCTAGTCACTCTCGCCCACGACCGCACGCCTCGCGATCACCTGAACGATCTGGGCATCGTCCGTGGTGACCAGTGCAGATTCCAGCAGCACGTCCAGGATGTCCCAGCCCAACCCTACCTGGAGGTCATCGTCGCTGAAGGTGCGCTCAAACGCCCATGTCGTCCGCCGCCACCATTCGCTGCGCCTATCGGCCCGGTTCTTCTGCCGCCACGTGACGATGACGCCGACGGCCGCCAAACCACTCACGATCAACGTCACCCACGCTTGTGCCGGCACACCCGCTAATGTCCCAGCATGGGTTCGCGAGCGCACTTCACCCAGTGCACACCATGACTGACGCATCCGTACCCGAGCTGCTCGCCGCCGCGGTAGCCGCACTGGGCGGCAGCGAACGCGACGGCCAGGTCCGCATGGCCGAGGCGGTGGCGCGCTGCTTCGACACCGGCGAGCATCTGGCGGTGCAGGCCGGCACCGGTACCGGCAAGTCGCTGGCTTACCTGGTTCCGGCGATCGCGCGGGCGTTGACCGATGAAAACCCCGTCGTGGTGTCGACCGCGACCATCGCATTGCAACGCCAGCTCGTCGACCGTGACCTGCCGCGGCTGGCAGGCGCCCTCGAAAAGGTACTGCCCCGGCGACCCACTTTCGCACTGCTCAAGGGTCGGCGGAATTACCTGTGCCTGAACAAGATCCATACCGGAATCGCCGAGGAATCCGACGACGGGCCGCAAGCCGAGCTGTTCGATCCGTTCGCGGCAAGTGCACTGGGCCGCGACGTACAGCGGCTGACCGCGTGGGCTGAAGACACCGACACCGGTGACCGCGACGACCTCAAACCCGGTGTACCGGAACGGTCCTGGTCTCAAGTCAGCGTCTCGGCGCGGGAATGTGTGGGCGCCGTGCGCTGCCAATACGGCACCGACTGCTTCGCCGAGCGAGCCCGCGCCGTCGCTGCCGAGGCCGACGTCGTCGTCACCAACCATGCTCTGTTGGCCATCGACGCCATCTCTGACACGACCGTGCTGCCCGAGCACCGCCTGCTGGTGATCGACGAAGCGCACGAACTCGCCGACCGGGTGACCTCGGTGGCCACCGCCGAGCTGAGCGCGACCACGCTCAGCGTCGCGGTGCGCCGTGTTGGCCGGCTGGTCTCCCCCGAGCTGGTCCAGCGCCTCGATGCCGCATCGCTGACGTTCGGCTCGGCGATCCACGACGGCACGCCCGGCCGGATGGATCACCTCGACGACGAGCTGGCCACCTATCTGGCCGCACTGCGTGATGCCGCCGGTGCGGCCCGGGCGGCCATCGACACGACACCCGCCGATCCCAAGGCCGCGGCCGCGCGCAAAGAGTCGGTCGCCGCGTTGACCGAGATCGCCGACACCGCGGCCCGGATCCTGACCTCGTTCGAGCCGGCCATCCCGGACCGCTACGACGTGGTCTGGCTCAGCCATGAAGACAACCGGGGTTCGGTGCGGGCCGTGCTGCGGGTGGCCCCGCTGTCGGTGGCGGGGCTGTTGCGCGAGCGGCTGTTCGCCCGTGCGACGACGGTGCTGACCTCGGCGACGCTGACTGTCGGCGGGTCCTTCGACGCCATGGCCGGGGACTGGGGCTTGCGGCGCGGCGAGGATCCCCAGGCGGCGCGTTGGCGGGGCCTTGATGTGGGCTCGCCGTTTGCGCACGCCAAGGCGGGCATCCTCTACGTCGCGGCGCACCTCCCGCCGCCCGGACGCGACGGCACCGGCACCGACCAACAGCTCGACGAGATCACCGCCCTGATCACCGCGGCCGGCGGCCGAACTCTGGGCTTGTTCTCGTCGATGCGGGCGGCACGAGCCGCGGCCGAAGCGATGCGCGAGCGCCTCGACACCCCGGTGCTGTGCCAGGGCGACGACACCACCGGCGCGCTGGTCGAGCAGTTCGCCGACGATGCCGAGACGTCGCTGTTCGGCACGCTGTCACTGTGGCAGGGCGTCGACGTACCGGGACCGTCACTGTCGCTGGTGCTCATCGACCGCATTCCGTTCCCGCGGCCCGACGATCCGCTGCTGACCGCTCGGCAACGCGCCATCACCGCGCACGGCGGCAACGGGTTCATGGCCGTCGCCGCCAACCACGCTGCCCTGCTGCTGGCCCAGGGCGCCGGCCGGCTGCTGCGCGGGAACGACGACCGCGGCGTAGTGGCGGTACTCGACTCCCGGATGGCCACCGCGCGCTACGCCGGATATCTGCGGGCCTCACTGCCGCCGTTCTGGGCTACCACCGATGCCACGGTGGTCCGCGCCGCGTTGACCCGGCTCAACGAGCCCCGGCGCGCTCAGCCCGGCTAGCGCGGGCGGACGTTCGACCGCCAGACGGAATTTGGCGACAACAGCCCGGTGTCGCGTCGTCAGATTCGGACTCGGCACCATTTTCAGGTCGCACCGCGGTCCACTGAGTGCGGACCCGCCTATTCTGGGCAACGGCCCGACACCAACGTCCGAGAGGTAGCACCCGATGCGTCGACGACAGGTGGGGTGTGTAGCTGTCGTGATCGCCTTGCTGCTGTCGGGCTGCGCCCACTTGGTCGACGGCAAACCCGTGTCGGTCTTCGCCGACCCGTTCCGGGTGGGCGGCCTGCAGGCCGTCGACGGCCCCACCGGGCTGCGCCCTGACGCCCCGCCGCCGACCCGGGAGGTCGACGGCACCGACGGCGGACGGATCGATCAGCTCGCCGCCCAGTCGGTCAGCGACCTCGAGGCGTTTTGGACCACGACCTATCCCAACACCTTCGACGGCGAGTTCAAGCCGGCGAAGTCACTGCTGTCCTGGGATCCGGCGCAACTACGCGGAAAGTTCTGTGACAGCAGGACTTTCCTGTTGGTCAACGCGGCCTACTGCTATCTGAACAACACCATCGGCTGGGATCGCCGGCTGCTGTTGCCCGCGCTGCGCAGCGCCTATGGCGACATGGCCATCACCATGGTGCTCGCCCACGAGTACGGCCACGCGATTGCCCGCACCGCCGGCATCACCAAACGGCGCCAGACCCCGACACTGGTGGCCGAGCAGCAGGCCGACTGCCTGGCGGGTGTCTACCTGCGCTGGGTGGCTCAGGGAGATTCCCCACGCTTCACGCTGAGCACCGGCGACGGGCTCAACGGCGTGTTGGCCGCGATGCTGGCGCTGCGTGATCCGTTGCTCGGTCCCGACGAGACGATCGGAGGCAACGAGCACGGCTCGGCCTTCGAGCGGATCTCGGCGTTCCAGTTCGGCTTCACCGACGGCGCTGGCTCGTGTAATGCCATCGACGCCAAGGAGATCGAGCGGCGGCGCGGCGAATTGCCGGTTCAGCTGCAACAGGACGAGACCGGCGAGGTTCCGGTCAGCAAGGAGTCGGTGCGACTGGTCATCGACGCGATGAACATCGCGTTCACACCGGCCCAGCCACCGAAACTCACCTTCGACGCCGCGACCGCATCGTCGTGCTCGGATGCGCGCCCCAGCCCGCCGGCCTCGTACTGTCCGGCGACCAACACCATCACGGTCGACCTGCCGGCCCTGCAGACAATGGGCACCCCCAGCAAGAACCAGAAGTTGGCGACGCTGTCCGGTGACAACACCGCCTATTCGGCACTGATCTCGCGGTACCTGCAGCGCGTGCAGATCGAACACGGCGGACTGGTGCTCGACAACGCCGCGGCCGCGCTGCGCACCGCATGCCTGACCGGGGTAGCCACCACCCGGCTGTCCCAGGGCGTCACCACCTCCAACGGCGGCAGGATCGCATTGACCGCCGGTGATCTGGACGAAGCGGTCGCCGGGCTGCTGACCAACGGTCTGGCCGCCGGCGACATCAACGGCGAGTCGGTGCCGGCCGGCTTCTCGCGCATCGACGCTTACCGCACCGGCGTGCTCGGCGACTTCGATCGCTGCCTGGCCCGCTTCCCCTGAGGCAACCCTCAGGCCAACGTGACCAGTCCCAGCTCCGCGTCACCGGACAGCAACGGATGGCACGGCAGCACCCGCACGGTGTAGCCCACCGACCCGGCCACCGGTAACCGACTGGTCGTGGAGAAGACTTCCGTTCCGTCCGCGTCGGTGTGTGCGTGCGACATCGCCACGGTGACCGGATCCAGCAGGGTGTCACCGGAATCCACCCGGCCCAGCACCGCCTGCACCACCACCTCGTCCGGCCGCAATCCGGCCAGGCGCACCGAGGCGGTCAGCGTCAACTCCGAGCCCAGCCAGGGTGCGTCGGGCAGTCCGGTGCTGTCGACGTCGGTGATCTGGATGTGCGGCCAGGCCGCCTCCGCTCGGCGCCGGTAGTCGGCCAATTGACGTGCCGCCCCGTAGGGCACACCGTCGATCGGCTCGCAGGTACGCCGCAACGACTGCGCGGCCGGGGCATAACACTGTTCCACGTAGTCATGCACCATCCGCGACGCCAGCACTTTCGGCCCCAGCGTCTGCAGCGTGTGGTGCACCATCTCCATCCAGCGCGGCGGCACGCCCTGGTCGTCGCGTTCGTAGAACTTCGGTACCACCGATGACGCCAGCAGGTCGTAGAGCGCCGCGGCTTCCAGATCGTCACGCCGGTTCTCGTCGGCGACCCCGTCGGCGGTGGGAATCGCCCAGCCGTTCTGGCCGTCGAACCACTCGTCCCACCAGCCGTCGCGAATCGACAGGTTAAGCCCGCCGTTGAGCGCGCTCTTCATACCCGAGGTACCGCAGGCCTCCAACGGTCGCAACGGATTGTTCAGCCAGACATCGCATCCCGAGTAGAGGCGCCGCGCCATCGACATGTCGTAGTCGGGCAGGAAGGCAATGCGGTGCCGCACCTCCGGGCGGTCGGCGAACCGCACCACCTGCTGAATCAGCGCCTTGCCGTCCTCGTCGGCCGGATGGGACTTGCCGGCGACGATCAGCTGGACGGGGCGCTGCTCGTCAAGCAGCAGCTGCTCCAATCGGTCGGGATCACGCAGCATCAGCGTCAACCGCTTGTACGTCGGTACCCGCCGGGCGAAGCCGATGGTCAGCACGTCAGGGTCGAATGCCGTAGCGATCCAGCCCAACTCAGCCTCCGAGGAACCGCGTTCCAGCCCGGACTGCAGCAACCGCAACCGGACCTCGTCGACGAGCAGTGCCCGCAGCTGCGAGCGGATGGACCACAGCGTCACGGAATCGACCTGCTGCAGACGTTGCCAGGCCGCCGGCTCGCTGAACGAGTCAGGCGCGGCCACGTCGCGACTGAGCTGCAGCCACGGCGGCGCCGCCCAACTCGGCGCGTGCACTCCGTTGGTGATCGAGCCGATCGGCACCTCGTCGCCGTCGAACCCGGGCCACAGGTCGTTGAACATGACCCGGCTGACCCGGCCGTGCAGCCGCGAAACACCGTTGGCCCGCTGCGCCAGCCGCAGGCCCATATGGGCCATGTTGAACATCCCGGGATCATGCTCCACGCCCAGTTCCATGATCCGCTCGGTGGGCACCCCGGCGACCAGCAGGGCATCAGCGCTGTCGTCGAAGTAGCGGCGCACCATGTCAGCGGGGAACCGGTCGATCCCGGCCGGCACCGGGGTGTGGGTGGTGAACACCGTCGCCGAACGAACCACGGCCAGCGCGGTGTCGAAATCCAGGCCCTGCTCGGCGATCAGCTCACGGATGCGTTCGACCCCGAGGAATCCCGCGTGCCCCTCGTTCATGTGAAAGACCTCGGGAGCGGGCGTGCCCTGTAACCGGGTGAATTCGCGGATGGCCCGCACACCGCCGATCCCAGCCAGGATCTCCTGACGGATCCGATGCTCCTGGTCGCCGCCGTACAACCGGTCGGTGATTCCGCGCAGCTGGTGGGGGTTCTCACCGATGTCGGTATCCAGCAGCAGCAACGGCACTCGGCCCACCTGCGCGACCCAGATCCGGGCCCGCAACCGCCCGGCGCCGGGCAACGCCACATCGATCAGCACCGGGTGGGCGTCGGTGTCGACGAGCAGCCGCAGCGGCAGCCCCTGCGGGTCCAGTGCCGGATAGGTTTCGCGCTGCCAGCCGTCGGCGGTCAACGCTTGACGGAAATACCCGGACCGGTAGTACAGCCCCACCGCGATCAGCGGCACGCCCAGATCCGACGCCGACTTCAGGTGATCCCCGGCCAGGATCCCCAGGCCACCTGAGTAGTTGGGCAAAGCTTCGGCGACGCCGAATTCCATCGAGAAGTAGGCGACCGCCGTCGGCAGCGCCGCCCCGCCGTCCTGCTGGTGCTGATACCACCTCGGCCGAGTCAGGTACGCCGTGAGATCGGCAGCCAGCGCATCGAGCCGGGCGGTGAACTCCGGGTCCGCGGCTAGCTCTTCGAGGCGCGCGGGACTGACCGCCCCCAGCAGCGCTACCGGGTCACGCCCACACCCGTCCCACAATTCGGGGTCGATGGCGGCGAAGAGCTCCTGCGTCGGCTGCTCCCACGACCAGCGCAGGTTCATCGACAGCTGCTCGAGTGCCAGCAGCCTCTCGGGAAGGTGGGCGCGAACGGTGAACCGGCGGAGGGCCTTCACGCTTGCCCACACTACCGGCGACGCGAATCCGGCACTGTCCCCTAGACCTGACGATTCGGTTGCGAACATGTTGCGTGATGCCAGGCCCCCCGGGCGACGGCTACCGTGGGCGCATACAGCCCGACGACGAACGGAGTGTGGTGGCTGGCCGAGTCGAGGTCGACGATGTCGAGCCGGTCGTCTCCTGCGGCCGTTACCCGGCCAAGGCGGTAGTCGGTGAGACCGTGCCGGTCAAGGCCACCGTCTGGCGTGAAGGCCATGAGGCCGTCGCGGCGACGTTGGTGGTGCGCCACGTGGGGCGCCGCTATCCGGTGCCCGGTGACCCCCCACCGCCCCCCGCGGGCTCAGCTCTGCATCTGCCCATGCACACCGGGTTCGACGCCTACGTGTTCCACGGCGCCTTCACCCCCGACGCCGTCGGCTTGTGGACGTTCCGCGTCGAGGGCTGGGGGGATCCGTTGCAGAGCTGGCGGCACGCGGTGACCGCCAAGCTGGACGCCGGCCAGGCCGCGGCCGAACTGTCCAACGACCTGTTGATCGGCGCCGACCTGTTCGACCGTGCCGCCGCCGGGGTGCCGAGGGCACAGCGTAAACGCGTGCTGGCGGCGGCCGCGGCATTGCGCGCCCCAGGCGATCCGGTATCGCGGGCCGCGCCGGCACTGTCGGCCGAACTCGACGAGCTGCTGGCCCGCTACCCGCTGCGTGAACTGGTCACCGCCGGTGTCGATCACCAGGTGTGGGTGGATCGGCCGCTGGCACGCCGCGGCGCGTGGTACGAGATGTTTCCGCGCTCGACCGGCGGCTGGGACGCCGAGGGGCGCCCGGTGCACGGCACGTTCGCCACGGCGGCCGCGGCTCTGCCCCGGATCGCGGAGATGGGCTTCGACGTGGTGTACCTGCCACCGGTCCACCCCATCGGCCGGGTACACCGCAAGGGCCGCAACAACTCCGCGACCGCCGAACCCGGCGACGTGGGTTCGCCGTGGGCCATCGGCAGCGCCGAAGGCGGCCACGACGCGGTGCATCCGGACCTGGGCGATATCGGCGACTTCGACGACTTCGTCGCTGCGGCCCACCTGCTCGACCTGGAGGTTGCACTGGACCTGGCGTTGCAGTGCGCACCGGATCATCCCTGGGCCACCCAGCATCGCGAGTGGTTCACCGAACTGCCCGACGGCACCATCGCGTATGCGGAGAACCCACCGAAGAAGTACCAGGACATCTACCCGCTGAATTTCGACAACGATCCGGCCGGCCTATACAAAGAGGTGCTGCGGGTGGTCCGGTTCTGGATGGACCACGGGGTGAAGATCTTTCGGGTCGACAACCCGCACACCAAGCCTCCGGACTTCTGGCTGTGGTTGATCGCCGCCGTCAAGAACATCGACCCCGATGTGCTGTTTTTGTCCGAGGCGTTCACTCCACCGGCGCGCCAGTACGGCTTGGCCAAGCTGGGGTTCACCCAGTCCTACTCGTACTTCACCTGGCGGACAACGAAATCCGAGATCACGGAGTTCGGCCGGCAGATCGCCGAACTCGCCGACTTCCGCCGGCCGAATCTCTTTGTCAACACCCCCGACATCCTGCACGCCAGCCTGCAGCACGGCGGCCCGGGGATGTTCGCCATCCGGGCGGTACTGGCGGCGACGCTGGGCCCGGCGTGGGGCGTGTACTCCGGATTCGAATTGTTCGAAGACCGTGCAGTGCACGAGGGCAGCGAGGAGTACCTCGATTCGGAGAAGTACGAACTGCGGCCCCGCGACTTCGCCCGTGCTGTCGCCGAAGGCCGCTCTCTAGAACCGTTCATCGCCCGACTCAATGAGATTCGGCGGCTGCATCCGGCCTTCAACCAGCTGCGTACCGTGCACTTCCACCATGTCGACAACGACGCACTGCTGGCCTACAGCAAGTTCGACCCGGCTTCCGGCGACACGGTGCTGGTGGTCGTCACACTGAATCCGTTCAGCGCCGAGCAGGCAACCCTGCACCTGGACATGTGGGCGCTGGGAATGCCCGATTATCAACGCTTCTGGGTACGCGACCAGATCAGCGGTGAGGACTACAACTGGGGCCAGGACAACTACGTGCGCTTGGATCCGGGACGCGCGGTCGCTCACATTGTCACCATGCCGCCGATCAATGCCGGTACCCGCGCAGAGATGCTGCGCCGCTGATGAGTGCCATGACCCGACACCTGGCGCCTCATCCTGCCGATCTGGCCCGGCTGCTCGCCGGTGATCACCACGATCCGCACTCCATCCTGGGCGCTCACGAATACGGCAAGTCCACCGTCATCCGGACGTTGCGCCCCCGCGCCCGGCGAGTGGTGGTGCTCGTCGGTACCGAACGCTTTGTCATGCGCGACCTGGGTTCCGGGTTGTTCGTGGCGGCCCTGCCGTTCACCGACCTCATCGACTACCGGCTGGAAGTGCACTACCCAGACGCCGCCGAATTCGCCGAACCCACCGGAGTGCGCACGGTGGCCGATGGGTACCGCTTTGCACCGACCCTGGGCGAGTTCGACCTGTACCTGTTCGCCGAGGGACGCCACGAACGTCTCTGGCAGGTGATGGGCGCTCAGCACCGCAGCTTCACCACGCCCGACGGCGAGGTGTCCGGCGTGGCCTTTGCGGTATGGGCGCCCAACGCCACTGGGGTGAGTCTGATCGGCGATTTCAACGGCTGGGCCGGTGACGACGCCCCGCTGCGATCATTGGGCTCCTCGGGTATCTGGGAGCTGTTCTGGCCCGACTTCCCCACTGGAGGCCTCTACAAGTTCCGCGTCCATGGGGCCGACGGCGCGATCACCGAGCGCGCCGATCCGTTCGCCTACGCCACCGAGGTGCCACCGCGCACCGCATCGATGGTGACGGTCAGTGACTACACCTGGAACGACGCCGACTGGATGGCACAGCGCTGCAAGCGCGACCCGGTGAGCGAGCCGATGAGCACCTACGAGGTCCATCTGGGTTCTTGGCGCCCGGGGCTTACCTACCGCCAGCTGGCGGTAGAACTGACCGAATACGTTGTCCAGCAGGGCTTCACCCATGTCGAACTGCTGCCGGTGGCGGAGCACCCGTTCGGGGGGTCTTGGGGATACCAGGTGACGTCCTATTACGCCCCGACGGCGCGCTTCGGCACCCCCGACGACTTCCGGGCATTGGTCGACGCGCTGCACGGTGCCGGTATCGGCGTCATCGTGGACTGGGTTCCGGCGCACTTCCCCAAGGACGACTGGGCCCTGGGCCGATTCGACGGGACCCCGCTCTACGAGCACTCCGATCCGCGCCGCGGTGAGCAACTCGACTGGGGCACCTACGTGTTCGACTTCGGTCGCCCGGAGGTCCGAAACTTCCTGGTCGCCAATGCGCTGTACTGGTTGACTGAGTTCCACGTGGACGGGCTGCGGGTGGACGCCGTGGCATCGATGCTCTACCTGGACTATTCGCGCCCGCACGGTGAGTGGACCCCCAATATCCACGGCGGCCGCGAGAACCTGGAGGCGGTGCAGTTCCTGCAGGAATTGAACGCGACCACCCACCGGGTCGCGCCGGGCACCGTGACTATCGCCGAGGAGTCCACCTCCTGGCCAGGAGTCACCCGCGACACCAGCCTTGGCGGACTGGGATTCTCGATGAAGTGGAACATGGGCTGGATGCACGACACCCTGGCCTACCTCGGCCACGATCCGGTGCACCGCAGCTACCACCACCACAACATGACGTTCTCGATGCTCTACGCCTTCAGCGAGAACTACGTGCTGCCGGTCAGCCACGATGAGGTGGTGCACGGCAAGGGCACGCTGTGGTCACGGATGCCCGGAGATGACCACCACAGGGCCGCGGGCCTGCGCGCCCTGCTGGCCTACCAGTGGGCGCATCCCGGTAAGCAATTGCTGTTCATGGGCCAGGAGTTCGGACAGCGCGCCGAGTGGTGCAACGAGCGCGGAGTCGACTGGTTCCAGCTCGACACCCAGATCGAGCCGGACGGCTACTCCCCCGGGATCCTGCGGCTGGTCAGCGACCTCAACGCCCACTACCGCGCCCTGCCCGCCCTATGGACCCAGGACTCCGACCCGCGGGGCTACTCCTGGATCGACGCCAACGACTCGACCAACAATGTGCTGAGCTTCCTGCGCTACGGCACCGACGGTTCGGTGCTGGCCTGCGTGTTCAACTTCGCCGGCGTCACCCACGCCGACTACCAGCTGGGGCTGCCGCGCGCGGGCCGCTGGCGTGAGGTGCTCAACACCGACGCGGTCGGCTACCGCGGGTGCGGTGAAGGCAACTTCGGCGGGATCGAGGCCACCGACGAACCGTGGCACGGCCGTCCGGCCTCGGCGGTGCTGGTGCTACCGGCCCTGTCGGCCGTGTGGCTGGAGCCCGAATAACGTCAGCACGCTGGGTCAGTACAGCGCGTTAGCCAGATTGCGCCGGCCGGCGACGACCTCCGGGTCGGCGGGGTCGAACAGCTCGAACAGCTCCACCAACCGAGTCCGCACCGCGGCCCGCTCGTCACCGGCGGTCCGGCGCACCAGGGCGATCAGCCGATCGAACGCAGCGGTGACGTCTTGGTTCAGGATCTGCACGTCAGCGGCGGCAAAAGCGGCCTCGATGTTGCCCAGGTCGGCGTCGGCCTGTGCGGGAGCATCGGGTTGCCGGCCGGTCGCGCGTTCCAGGAAGGTGAGCTGGCGCAGCGCCCCCTTGGCTTCGACGTGGTTGGGGTCGGTGTCCAGCAATGCCTGATAGGAGGCTCGCGCCGCCGGGAAGTCACCGGCGTCAAGTTGGTCACGCGCCTGTGCCAACACCGGGTCCACCTGCTCGGGCTGCTCGTCGTCGCCGCCCCCGGCAAGCTTGCCTGCGGTGGCCGAAACCAGCGAATCCACCCAGCGGCGCAGCTGATCGGGCGGCTGGGGACCCTGAAAGCTGGTGATCGGTTGACCGGCGGCCAGCGCTACCACGGTCGGCACCGCGTCCACGCCGAACACCTGCGCCACCCGCGGGGCCACGTCGACGTTGACGGTGGCCAGCACCCACTTGGGCGCGCCGTCGGCGTTGTCGGCCTGGGCCAGCGCAGCCAGGGTGTCGGCGAGCTGAATGCAGGCTTCGCTGCGCGGCGACCACAGCAGCACCACTACCGGCACCTGATTGGACCGGACCAGCACCTCGTCTTCGAAGTTGGCCTCGGTGATTTCGGTGGCACCCGGCGGAGCCGAGGTGTTCCCGGCGGCGCCGCCGGATTGAGCCGGCTTCTTGAGGCCGGACAAGTCCACTGCTCCGGCCAACGCCGGGCCGATCGGGGGTCGAGGACGCGTCACGCCGTCAAGTCTGTCACGTCATCCTCGCGGCGCCGCCGACGGCCGTTTTCGCGCGCGAACGCCGCACTATGACCAAGATCACACTTTGGCGTCGCGGTGCGACAACGGACCCAGCCAGCAACCTACGCAACCGTAGGGAAGCCGTTATCCCGCGCGCAGGATGAGTGCGTCGCCCTGGCCGCCGGCACCGCACAGCGCGGCCACCGCGTAGCCCGAACCGCGCCGCTTGAGCTCCAGGGCGGCGTGCAGCGTGATCCGCGCGCCGGACATCCCGATCGGGTGCCCCACGGCGATCGCACCGCCGTGCACGTTGACGACTTCGGGGTTCAGCCCCAGCTCCCGGGTCGAGGCCAGCGACACCGCCGCGAAGGCCTCGTTGATCTCCACCACGTCGAGTTGGTCGATCGAGATGCCCTCGCGCTCGATTGCCTTCTTGATGGCATTGGCCGGCTGGGATTGCAGGGTCGAATCCGGCCCGGCCACGACGCCGTGGGCCCCGATCTCGCACAGCCAGTCCAGACCCAGTTCCTGCGCCTTGGCCTTGCTCATCACGACCACTGCGGCGGCACCGTCGGAGATCTGCGACGACGACCCGGCGGTGATGGTGCCGTCTTTGCGGAACGCCGGCTTGAGCCCGCCCAGCGACTCCGCGGTGGTGTTGGCCCGGATCCCCTCGTCCTCGGTGAACTCCAGCGGATCGCCCTTACGCTGCGGGATCTTCACCGGCACCACCTCATCGGCGAAAACGCCGTCCTTCCAGGCCGCGGCGGCCTTGCGGTGCGATTCGGCCGCGAATTCGTCCTGCTCGGCGCGGGTGAACTTGTCTTCGTCGTTGCGCTGCTCGGTGAGGGCACCCATCGGCTGGTCGGTGAAGACGTCGTGCAGACCGTCGTAGGCCAGGTGGTCACGCACTGTCACGTCGCCGTACTTGTAGCCCTCGCGGCTCTTGATCAGCAGGTGCGGCGCCTGGGTCATGGACTCCTGGCCGCCGGCCACCACCACATCGAATTCGCCGGCGCGAATCAACTGGTCAGCCATGGCGATGGCGTTGATCCCCGACAGACACATCTTGTTGATGGTCAGCGTCGGCACATCCCAGCCGATGCCCGCGCCCACCGCCGCCTGCCGAGCCGGCATCTGGCCGGCCCCCGCGGTGAGCACCTGGCCCATGATCACGTACTGCACCAGCGACGCCGGTACCTGCGCCTTCTCCAGCGCCCCGGCGATGGCGACGGCACCCAAGTCGCTACCGGAGAAATCTTTCAGCGAACCCATCAACCGGCCGATCGGGGTCCGAGCCCCAGCAACGATCACCGATGTCGTCATGACTACCTCCCGGGCGGGTCTGAAGAGCCGATCTTTCCGGTCGGCGCAGCACGATGTTTCCGCTCAGGTTACCGTTGCGTTATGACCACCGAATCCGTCACCGACCCTTGTGAGGTACGTCCCGCCCTGGCCTCGGCCTTGGTGACGGCGGTCGACCACGTCGGTATCGCGGTCCCGGACCTGGAAGTGGCCAAGAAGTGGTACCACGACAAGCTCGGGATGATCGTGCTGCACGAAGAGGTCAACGAGGAGCAGGGCATCGTCGAAGCGATGCTTGCGGTGCGCGGCGCCCCGGTCGGCAGCGCGCAGATTCAGCTGATGGCCCCGATCGACGAGTCCTCGACGATCGCGAAGTTCCTGGACAAGCGCGGCCCCGGCCTGCAGCAGTTGGCCTACCGGACCAGCGACATCGACACGCTCTCCGAGCGACTGCGCGAGCAGGGTGTCCGGTTGCTCTATGAGGCACCACGGCGCGGCACGTCGGACTCGCGGATCAACTTCATCCACCCCAAGGACGCCGGCGGCGTGCTGGTCGAGCTGGTCGAGCCGGCCGCGAACACCGAAGCGCACTGAGCATTTAGGACCACTTCCTGGTCGGGCCCCGGTTGTTCCGGTTAGCCCAACACGGCGTATGCCAATGTCACCGATCGTCACCGGCGGCGTCGCTTGCGCCATCCGGCCACACCACCACATGGGCTATGCCGCAACGGATTTCGTGATCGCACCCCGGACACCGATAGACCTTCACGGCCCGCGAGCCCGCGACCGGCACGACGATGTATTCATAGCCGTCAGGGCCGGCCTCCACGCGCTGTTGCAGCGGCGGCGGTAGCGGCTGTTGCCGACGCGACGGACTGCGGCGACGAGCCATGCCGATCAGCCTAGTGACCCAGGATCAAGCCAGTTTGGACAGTGCGGCCGCAGCGTCGTAGCCGCTGAACCCGTCCAGCTCATCGCGACGCAGGCGATTCACCCAGGTCGGGTCCGCGAGCAGCGCGCGGCCGATGGCCACCACGTCGAACTCCCCGGCGTCGAACTGTTCGACCAGACGGTCGACCGGTGCGGGCGCGATCACCTCGCCACGCTTCTCGCTGCGGAACTGCGTCTCCAGCCCGACCGATCCGACTGCGATGACTGGCACCCCGGTGACCTTCTTGGTCCACCCAGCAAGGCTCAATTCGCTGTCATGGCCCGAGCTGTCATGAGCGGGGAAGGCGGGGGCATAGTGCCTACGCGTCGACGGGTGTAGGGCGTCTACGCCGGCCTCGACCAGCGGCGTGAGCAGCTCCTGCAACTGGGTCGGATCCTCGGCGATGGAGGCCGCGTAGTCAGTGCCCTTCCACTGGGAGAAACGGAAGATGATCGGATAGTCCGGACCGACCGCGGCGCGCACCGCCGCAACCACCTCGGCGGGGAAACGCGTGCGAGCGGCCAACGATCCGCCGTAGCCGTCGGTACGCCGATTCGTGCGCTCCCAGAAAAATTCGTCGAGCAGGTAGCCGTGGGCACCATGAATCTCGACCGCGTCGAAGCCGAGGTCTCGCGCGGTGGCGGCGCTGGTGGCGTAGAGCTGCGCGGTCTCGGCGAGTTCATCGGTTCGCAGCGCGCGGCCCCGCGGTTGCCCGTGTCCGTCGATGCCCGACGGGCCGACGGGTTCCACACCGTCGTCATCGCGGCGCTCAACCCCCTGGTGCCACAGCTGCGCGGCGATCGTCGCTCCCTCGGCGTGGACGCTGTCCACGACACGGGTCCACCCGGCGAGCACCTCGTCGCCGGCGAGCGTCGGCACGCTGACCGGGAATCCCGCTGTCGGATCAGGCAACCGGATGCCCTCGGTGATGATCAGCCCCACCCCGCCCGCAGCCCGTCGCCGGTAGTACTCGGCCACATCCCCACCGGGAACCCCACCCGGCGAAGCCTGACGGGTCATGGGCGCCATAGCGAACCGGTTGGGCACGGTCAGCGAACGGATCGTCAGCGGCTGGAAAAGATCATCGAGTGCCATGCGGTCCTCCAACGCACGACCACGCGCTGCTATTCCGACGGGCGATCAGAACAGCCGGAATTCGTCACTGTCCATGCCGCGCATCGCGTCATAATCCAGTGTCAGGCAACGAATACCGCGGTCGGTGGCCAGCGTGCGGGCCTGCGGCTTGATCTGCTGGGCGGCGAATACCCCGCTGACCGGGGCCAGCAGACTGTCTCGGTTGAGCAGTTCCAGGTATCGGGTGAGCTGTTCCACACCGTCGATCTCGCCGCGCCGTTTGATCTCCACCGCGACCGCTCGCCCTTGTTCGTCGCGACACAACAGGTCAACCGGGCCGATCGCGGTCATGTACTCGCGGCGCACCAACGTGTAACCCTCGCCGAGCAGTTCGACATGCTCGGCGAGCAACGCCTGCAGTTGTGCCTCGACGCCGTCTTTCACCAGACCGGGATCGACACCCAGCTCGTGGCTGGAGTCGTGCTCGATCTCCTCGATGGTGATCCGCAGCTGGTCGCCGGTTTTCTTGTTCGCCACCACCCACACCGGCAACTCACCGCCGGTCTCCTCGGTGAGGCGGCACGGCGGACTCATCCAGTTCAGTGGCTTATACGCACGGTCGTCGGCGTGCACGCTGACCGAACCATCGGCCTTCAACAGCAGCAGTCTCCGGGCAGAGGGCAGGTGCGCGGTGAGCCGGCCGACATAGTCGACGGTGCACTGGGCGATCACGAGTCGCATCCGATCCACCTTAAAGGCCCGCGCCGAGCAATTATTCTTACGCCACGATGAAGCCGCCGAAGACGACCGCGCAGCGCTTGGGCCGCGCGCTGGAGATGCTGACGCGTCAGAGCGGTCGGCTGCCCGAGACACCCGAATACGGCTCCTGGCTGCTGGGCCAGGTGTCTGAAAGTCAGTACCTGCGCCGGATTCGGATTCAGTTCATCTTGACCATCGTCATGGTGGGGACGAACCTGACCGGTGTCGCCGTGGACGTCCTGCTGGTGGCGGTGGCCTTTCCGGTGCCCAATGTGTTCACCGACGCCCCCAGGTGGCTGACCTATGGGCTGGTGCCGGCCTATGTGGTGGTCGCGGTGATCGGCGGCACCTATGGCATTACCCGGCGCACCATCAAGAAATTGCGTTGGGCCATCAAGGAACAGACACCGACCCGCGACGACGAACGCAACGCCTTCCTGACCCCGTGGCGAGTTGCGCAGGTCGTGCTGGCCCTGTGGGGCTTCGCGACGGTGTTGTTCACCGTTCTCTACGGCTTATACGACAAGATCTTCATCCCGATCATCGGGTTCACGATGAGCGTCTGCGGCATTCTGGTGGCCACCGCCTGCTATCTGTTCACCGAATTCGCATTGCGGCCGGTGGCCGCACAGGCGCTGGCCGCCGGCCCGCCGCCGCGGCGAATCCTGTCGGGCATCATGGGCCGCACCATGATGGTCTGGCTGCTCACCTCGGGCGTCCCCATTCTGGGTATCGGCCTGACCGCCTTATTCGCCGTGGTGCTGAAGAACCTGACGTTGACCCAGTTCGGCGTCGCCGTGCTGATCGCCTCGGTGACGACGCTGGTTTTCGGGTTCCTCCTCATGCTGATCCTGTCCTGGCTCACCGCGACGCCGGTGCGCGTCGTACGCGCGGCTCTGAGACGCGTCGAGCAGGGCAACCTACAAGGTGACCTGGTGGTGTTCGACGGAACCGAACTCGGCGAGCTGCAGAGCGGTTTCAACGCGATGGTGCACGGGCTGCGCGAGCGTGAACGTGTACGCGACCTGTTCGGCCGCCACGTCGGGCGTGAAGTGGCCGCCGCCGCGGAACGCGAGCAGATCCAACTCGGCGGCGAAGAGCGCCATGTCGCAGTCATTTTCGTCGATATCGTCGGCTCGACGCAGATCGTCACCGCCAAGCCCGCGACCGAGGTCGTCACCCTGTTGAACCGATTCTTCGCGGTCGTCGTCGACGAAGTCGACCGCCATCGGGGGCTGATCAACAAGTTCGAGGGCGATGCCACCCTGGCGATCTTCGGCGCTCCGAACCACCTCGACCAGCCCGAGGACGAAGCGCTGGCCGCAGCGCGGGGCATCCTGTACCGCTTGGCCGCCGAGGTACCGGAGATCCGGGCGGGAATCGGTGTGGCGGCCGGGCAGGTGGTAGCCGGGAACGTCGGCGCCAAAGAACGTTTCGAATACACCGTGATCGGAGAACCGGTCAACGAGGCCGCCCGGCTGTGCGAGTTGGCAAAAACCCAACCACTGTCGCTGTTGACGACGGCCAAGACCATGTACGCCGCCAGCATCAGCGAACAGGCCCATTGGGTGGTGGGCGATTCGATCGTGTTGCGCGGTTACGAAGCGCCCACGGTGCTGGCCAGCCCGCTGTAGCCGGGGCTACTCCCCCGCCCACGTCGCGGTCGCCGCGAGCGCATCCTCGACCGTGGCGAACACCAGTCCGGCATAGGCCGCTGGGTCGGGCGTCACCGATCCGTTGGGGTCGACCAGCAGACCCTGCTTGTCCAGTGCCCGCAGCTCGTCGGACAGCCCCGCGAGCAGGGCACGCGCCGGTTCGCTGATCGTGTGCAGCCGCGAGACGTCGAGGATCGCGGTGTCGAACTCGCCACATTCGCGGGTCGCGGTGCGGGCCACCTGTTCGGCCCCGGCGAACAACAGATCACCGTGCACCTCGTAGACCCGAACGCCCGGACGTGGGGTGTAGACCCCGCGAATCGCCGCATGCGCTTCACTGCTCACCGTCAGGAAGTGCAGCCCGAGCTGCTGGGAAAGGCTGCGGCACACCAGCATTCCGCGCACGCTGTTGCCCTTGGCGTCGATCCGCGGCGAATAGACGCCGATACCGAGCTGCCCAGGCAGCACCGCCACGATGCCACCGGCCACACCGCTCTTGGCCGGCATTCCGACCGCGCTGACCCACTCGCCGGCGGCGTCGTACATGCCGCAGGTCACCATGACCGACAATGTGCGCCGCACCACCGCGGCATCGGTCACCTGCCGCCCGGTCATGGGGTTGAGGCCGCCGCGGGCCAGCGTGGCCGCCATCCGGGCCAGGTCGGTGCTGGTGACCTTCAGCGAGCACTGGCGGATGTAGAGATCCAGGGCGTCGTCGGGGTCGGCGCCCAATGCCCCGAAACTGTCCAGCAGATAAGCGATCCCGCGATTGCGGCTGCCACTCGCCCGCTCGGACTGATACACCGCCTCGTCGAAGCCCAGTGTGCGTCCGGCGCAGGCGCTGAAGAACTCGCGGACAAGGTCGAACCGGTGCTCGATGGTCTTGCCGGGGATCAAGGAGCATGCCACGATCGCGCCGGCATTGATCATCGGGTTCTTCGGGACGTTGGTGACCTGATCGACGCTGATCTTGTTGAAACCCTCACCGGAGGGTTCCACACCGATCCGTGCGTCGACGTCCGCCTGCCCCAGCTGATCGAGGGCGAGCGCGTAGGTGAATGGCTTGGAGATGGACTGCATGGTGAATTGCACGTCGGCGTCGCCGGATTCATAGACGTAGCCGTCCGACGAAGACAATGCCAGGCCGAACCCCGTGGGATCGACCTCGGCCAGTTCCGGGATGTAGCTCGCCAGGGCACCATGGCTCACCCCGGTGTGCTCGGCAAGAATCCCGTCCAAGTATCGCTGTACCAGTGCCGCCACGCACCGATGCTAGCCCGCACCCGCGCCGAACAGCCCGGCACTGTCGTGTCGCTTTTCCGCTAGTGTCGTCGGCCGGAGCGTGTCATCGTGGAGACGTGCATGACGACTTCGACCGCTGCTATCGCGCCGTGAAGTCCAAGGACGCCCGCTTCGACGGCTGGTTCATCACCGCAGTACTCACGACAGGCATCTATTGCCGGCCCAGTTGCCCGGCACGGACGCCGCTGCCGCCGAATGTGGAGTTCTACCCCACCGCTGCCGCAGCGCAGCGAGCCGGTTTCCGCGCCTGTAAGCGTTGCCGCCCCGATGCGGCGCCGGGCTCTCCGGAATGGAACATCCGCGGCGACATCGTGGGACGGGCCATGCGCCTGATCGCCGACGGCACAGTCGACAGGGAGGGCGTGATCGGGCTTGCCGGACACCTCGGCTACTCGGCCCGCCAGTTGCAGCGGTTGCTACAGGCCGAGGTCGGCGCCGGCCCGCTGGCCCTGGCCCGCGCACAGCGCACGCAGACGGCCCGCGTCCTGATCGAGACCACTGACCTGCCGTTGGGTGATGTCGCCTTCGCCGCCGGCTTCGCCAGTATTCGGCAGTTCAATGACACTGTCCGCGCCGTATGCGCCACGACGCCGACGGTGTTGCGCAGCGACGCCGCCGCGCGCTCACGAGCTCCCTCCGACCGCGATGCCCCCGGTCCTGGTGCCCTGTCGCTGCGCCTGCCGGTGCGCACCCCGTTCGCGTTCGAGGGCGTGTTCGGGCACCTGGCGGCTTGCGCGGTGCCCGGTTGCGAGGAAGTACGCGACGGCGCGTACCGGCGCACCCTGCGTCTGCCGCACGGCAACGGCATTGTCAGCCTGCGCCCCGCCCCCGACCATGTCCGATGCCGACTCGTGCTCGACGACTTCCGCGATCTCACCGCCGCGATCACCCGCTGCCGACGACTGTTGGACCTCGACGCTGACCCCGAAGCCGTCGTCGAGGCCCTCACGGCCGACCCCGATCTGGCCCCCCTGGTGGCTAAGGCGCCGGGGCAACGCATTCCACGGACCGTCGACGAAGCCGAGCTCGCGGTGCGGGCGGTGCTCAGCCAGCAGGTGTCGACCAAAGCGGCGCGCACCCACACGCATCGCCTGGTGGTTGCCTACGGTCAACAACTCGACGATCCCGACGGCGGACTTACCCATGTCTTTCCGTCGGTGGCGCGCCTGGCCGACATCGATCCCGATCAGCTCGCCGTTCCCCAAGCTCGTCGGCGAACGCTGCTCACTCTGGTGGCGCGGCTGGCCGACGGCACCCTCGGCCTCAGCGCGGGCTGCGACTGGGAGCAGGCCCGCCACGACCTCATGGCGCTGCCGGGGATCGGCGCCTGGACCGCCGAGGTGATCGCCATGCGCGGGCTCGGCGATCCCGACGCGCTTCCCGTCACCGACCTCGGAGTGCAGGTGGCCGCGCGTCGGTACGGCCTGCCAGTCACCCCGCAAACCCTCATCCAGCACAGTGCCCGCTGGCGACCGTGGCGTTCCTATGCCACCCAGCATCTCTGGGCCAGCCTCGATCACGCCGTGAACGACTGGCCCCCGGCATCCAAGGAGATCGCGTGACCACTCAGCGCATCATCGACAGCCCCATCGGCCCGCTCACCCTGGCAGGCCACGACGGCAAGCTCAGCCATCTGCTGATGCTGGACCATTCGCACGCCCCCAGCCGGACGGGCTGGATACGCGACGACACCGCATTTCCGGATGTGGTGGAGCAACTCGCGGCATACTTCGCCGGCGACCTCACCGAGTTCGACCTGACCTATGAGATGGACGGCACCGATTTCCAGCGCCGGGTGTGGGCCGCCCTGCTGACCATCCCGTACGGCCAGACTCGCTCCTACGGTCAGTTGGCCAGCCAGATCGGCTCACCGACCGCCTCGCGCGCCGTCGGGTTGGCCAACGGCCGCAACCCGATCTCAATCATCGTCCCGTGCCACCGCGTCATCGGCAGCAACGGCAGCCTGACCGGTTACGGGGGCGGTATCGACCGCAAGCGGGCACTGCTGGATCTAGAACGACAGCGCAGCCAGGCCACCCTGTTCGGCTGAGACTGCTCAATCCGGCATCGGGTCTTCGGTGGCGTCGGAGTACCCCTGCACGAACACAGGCTTAGCCGAGCAGCTCTACCGGCTCTGGCATCGGGTATTCACTTGTGTCGGTGAATCCTTGGAAGAACTCGAACAGACCAGACAATGCCTCACTCAGCGTCGGGGTCGGCGTGTCGAGAGCGCCCACGATGTATCCCTCTTGAATGAGACCGGCTAGCGACGGGTGATCCTGCAGGGAGTAGAGCGCGTAGGTCTCCGGGTCGAACCAGCTGGCGATGGAGTTGGTTACACCATCGAACGCTGCCTTGCCCAGCGCGGTCAGGAGGTCGCCGAAGTCGATGTTGGGCGGCAGGAAGCCACCCCCGGTAGGCGGCTGATCGACGTCTCCCGGCGGCCAACCGTGGTCGATGCTGCCGTAACCGAGGTTCACCAGGATTCGGGTAACAGGTTCCAACAGCTCGTAGATCGGCATTCCGATGATCGGGAGCAACTGCAGCGGCGCCAACAGCGGCAGGAGCTCTGAAGGGATCATGTGGAAGGTGGCCAACGAGTCGGGATCCGAGGTCGGCAACTCGATTGCCGAATCGATCTGCTCAGGCGTAACGCTGAGCAATACCGAATGTCCGTAGATGAAACCTAGCGCGGAGTTGAGCTGCGCCAGCGGGTTATCGTAGATCGGCTTGAACGCGACCGGGTCGTATTCGTAGTTGTAGACATCAGTGTGGTAGAGGTCGATCGGGACGTGGCTGGCACCCGTGGAACCGATCAATACGAATCGGACCAGATCGTTCGACACGTCATTCTCACTAAGCCAGTTCATCAGTCCGACCGACATTCCAGCACTCTGCGAGTAACCGAACACCACCACCGGGTGCTCAGCGTCCACCTCGCCACTGTTGAGTTGCTCGGCGACCGCATTCTCAAGGATTCGCAGGCCGACAGCACTCGATGTGGAACTCACGTTCTCCGGCGTCCACAGGGATTCCAGCACGCCACCGAATCCGTGCGGCTGCAAGTACAGATCGTTGACAGCATCGAGGTACCGGTCGCCCGGTTGCGGCATGCCGGTTCCGCCCATGAGGAACGCGATGCCGTCACCGAGCGACGTCCCGTTACCCGTGAGCGAGAACGCGGGCGCCAACGCCTTGGCTACCGGAGAGACGGCCGGCGCACCGGCGAAGAAGCTGGCGGCAGCGAGACTCGCGACAACGGGAAGGCAAATATGAGTGCGCACCGGGCATACCCCTGTTAGTTAGCTGAGTTAATACTTAACGTTAGGGCTTCGCGGCGTGTCGCGCAATACCTGGCGCATGACGGACATCCGCCCTCGACCAGCGAGTCGACCACGAGCGCCAAGCGACTCAAAGAGCGTGGCGCCGAAACCGACGCGCACACGAATGCCCGCCGGCGGGGCCCCGTTGAATTCGATGGTTGACGGTCAGCGAAATGGAAACGCCCCCCGACTGAGTCGGGGGGCGTTTCTCTATGTTGTGTTCGGCGGTGTCCTACTTTTCCACCCGTGTGGGCAGTATCATCGGCGCTGACAGGCTTAGCTTCCGGGTTCGGGATGGGACCGGGCGTTTCCCTGTCGCTATTTCCGCCGTAACT
>Ga0182738_1000459_pt1 | contig 57940 bp, 61 predicted proteins | sample eDN5th30CBELigMG_FD_128876 | JGI IMG/M metagenome (GOLD analysis project Ga0182738, IMG submission 128876) | Enriched Miracle-Growth compost microbial communities from Emeryville, California, USA - eDNA 5th pass 30_C BE-Lig MG (version 2)... ... | reverse complement strand
CACTTCCTGCTTGGGCGTCGGGTAGCACCGGAACCGATATGCACGCTTGATGTCCATGTCTCACATTATAAAGCAGCACAGTGTGAGATATTGCATTCCCAACCATTAGTGCAGCCTGTTGGCGGCACTCCTTTCCTCCCTGGCCTAGATGCCGGGGTTTCTCGGAGCATTTAGATGAATCATGTTCTGGAAATGGGTTTCGAGCGGGCGGTCATGAGCGTGAGCGAATTGAACCGCAACGCCAAGGAGTTGCTGGAGCAGGCTTTTCCATTGTCCTGGGTGGCTGGCGAGATCTCCAATATCAAGTGTTATGGCTCCGGCCACTGGTACTTTTCTCTGAAGGATGAGATTGCCCAGGTGCGCTGTGTCATGTTCCGGGAAAAAAACCAGTACCTGGATTGGCAGCCCCGGGATGGCATGCGGGTGGAAGTGCGTGCGCTGGTAACGCTATATCATGCGCGCGGCGATTTCCAACTGAACATCGAGACCATCCGCCACGCCGGACTCGGTTCGCTGTTTGAAGCTTTCGAGCAACTCAAGGCGAGGCTTGGAAAAGAGGGATTGTTCGATTCCGAGCGCAAGAAACCATTGCCCGGGTTTCCAAAGCAGATCGGGATCATCACTTCTCCTGCCGCCGCCGCGCTGCATGATGTGCTGTCCACCTTGCAGCGGCGCATGCCTTCCGTGCCCATAATCGTTTATCCAACGCCTGTTCAGGGCACCGGTGCTTCAGTAAGGATCGCGGGCGCCATTCAAACCGCTGCAAACCGGGCTGAGTGCGATGTACTGATACTGTGCCGGGGGGGTGGTTCTCTGGAAGATCTGTGGGCTTTCAACGAGGAGGTGGTGGCCCGCGCAATTGCGGCTTGTTCCATTCCCATTGTCAGTGGAGTAGGTCACGAAACCGATTTTACCATTGCGGATTTTGTTGCGGATGTCCGGGCGCCCACTCCGACCGGAGCATCCCAGCTCGTGTGCCCGGATGGCGCAGAACTGGCGAGACGCGGAGAAATTCTTTGTGGACGCCTACACCGCGCGATGCAGCGGCGCATCGAAAGCCGGATGCAGCATACCGATATGCTGGGATGCCGCCTGGTGCATCCGGGAAAGCGCATCGAAGCGCAACTGGCGCAGCTTGCGCGTTTGCGCGAACGCCTGGAAAGCACATGGCTACGTCACGCGAAAGAGAGGCATTGGCGCTTGCGTGAGCTCCAGCAGCGCATGAAGATCGCCAAGCCCGACATCCCACGGCTGGAAGAGCGCCAGCAGGAACTCGGTCTACGCCTTCAGCGGGCCATCGCATCCCGGATTGAAACTCTCGGCATGCACTTGCAGCGCAGGGAAGCAAATCTTTCCCATCTGAATCCGGATTCCGTTCTGGCGCGAGGCTACAGTATTGCTTATGCCCCCGATGGCACGGTATTGAGAAGAAATGATCAGGTCGACGTTGGCGATGTCATCCGCGTGACGTTTGCGAAAGGATGGAGCAAGGCGTCCGTGATGGAGAAGGGCGAGTAGCAGGATGCGCATTCAGGACCGCATTCCTTGACTTTTCTGTCGCTGGACATTCAGCCAAGGGTGGTGCAGACTTTGAACGTTGGTGGGATTGTGCCGAATCTGCGTCGAACTCCCGTTCTTCCGCAGGGAGAGATAAGTCTTTTCCCGGGTAAAGAGACAAGAGACGCTGAGATCGTTGCCATTCAATCCCGCTCATATGTTTCTGCCACTGATCTCTGCCACTGAATCCTATCAGCTCTTTCCACAAAATATGTCTCCGAAAATCTTTCTTACGCTGGGCGCAGTCAATGCATTTCTCTGTGTCGCTTTGGGTGCGTTCGGTGCGCACGGCCTGAAGCAGACGCTTTCCGCTGATATGCTGGCCGTATACCAGACGGGTGTGCAGTATCACTTTTATCATGCGCTCGGCCTTATCGCAGTGGGTCTCGTGCTGTTTCAGTTTCCCGCCTCCAGATGGGTGATGTTATCCGGATGGCTGATGCTTGCGGGAATCGTTCTGTTTTCTGCCAGTCTTTATGCGCTGAGCCTCACGGGCATACGCGGACTTGGCATCATCACTCCATTCGGCGGTGTGTCATTCCTCACGGCATGGGCCTTGCTTGCCTACGGCTCGTGGGCCGCGAGATAAAACCATTTCTGCGAGTATTCGGGGGTCAGGTTCCTCTGATATGGTGACCCGCCTGCATTCTGTCATCCTGTGACGCTTCATCATTTTTTTGCTCCCTGCCCCCGTGGCGTGGAATCCGCGCTCGTTGCCGAGCTGGAGCGCCTCGGTGCATCTGCCGTGAATCGTCAGGACGGGGGTGTGGAATTTCAGGGGGACTGGGATACCTGCTATCGAGCCAATCTGGAAAGCCGTATTGCCAGCCGCGTTCTCTGGCGCGTCGCCAGCGAACCTTACGCTACCGAAATTGACGTATATAAGGTTGCGCACCAGTTGCCCTGGCACGATTGGTTCACTCCGGCGCTTACAATCAAGGTCAACGTGGCTGCTATCAAGTGCCCGTTGCAGAGCCTGGATTTCGTTACGCTCAAGATCAAGGATGGGGTCTGCGACAGGTTCCGCGAAGGTGCGGGCAACCGGCCGAGTGTCGATACCGCGCAACCGGACATCCGGATTCATGGCTTTCTCGATGCCCGCAGGATTTCCCTGTATCTGGATACTTCGGGTGATGCGTTGTTCAAGCGCGGCCTTCGAAAGAATACCGGAGAGGCTCCGCTACGGGAAAATCTTGCCGCAGGAATTTTATCGCTGGCAGACTGGCGCCCAGGAATCCCGCTGCTTGACCCCATGTGCGGGAGCGGAACCTTTCTGCTCGAAGCGGCCCAAATTGCGCTGAATATACCCCCAGGGCTGGAACGGGGTTTTGCTTTCGAAAAGCTCAGGATATTTGACAAAAAACGATGGGAACAGATCAGAAAGACGGTAATTGCAAGGCAAAAGACGAAATCGCAGCAACCGATATTCGGCAGCGATCTGTATGGCAGTGCGATTGCTGTTGCCCAAGCCAACCTGGCCGCTGCCGGGCTGTCCGAAGCAGTTACTCTCAAGCAGGCGAACGTGCTGGAACTGTCGGCGCCAGCGTCCTCCGGCTTGCTTGTCACCAATCCGCCCTATGGGGTGAGATTGGGGGAGCAGAAACAGCTCATGGAGTTTTATCCGAAACTCGGAGACGTGCTTAAGAAGAAATTCAGCGGGTGGAACGCCTATATACTGACGGCTGATCCGCAGCTTCCCAAGCTCATACGTTTGACAGCCTCGCGCCGTATTCCGCTCTTCAACGGCGCGCTGGAGTGCCGCTTACTGGAATATAAAATTGTATCGGGCGGGATGCGCAAAACGAAGAAAACCGCCATCGGTGAGACAGGACGGCCAGGGTGGGTAATGGGAGCCGAGCATGAGTAACCCCATGACGCCGGTACGAAGCATATTGCTGGCGATATTCCTGGGTTGCGCCGCCCTGATCGGCTACGCGCTTTATCTGCAACTCGTGGAAAATCTTCTGCCATGCCCGCTTTGTGTCGTACAGCGCATTGCCTACTGGTTGACAGGCTTAACCGCGCTGGCCGGTTTTTTTCATATTCGGGGAACGACAGGTCGCCGCATCTATGCCGGCCTGATGACAGTCTTTGCGTTTGCCGGCGGTTTGGTCGCGCTGCGTCAGGCCTGGCTCGTCCGCTATCCGGAGGCATTCGAATGCGGTATCAGTCCTGAAGAAGAGTTTCTGAACGCGCTGCCGCTGGCACGATGGTGGCCTGGGATGTTCGAAGCAAATGGCGATTGCGCCGATGTCACATGGAAGTTTGCTTCGCTTACTCTTCCGGATTGGTCAGCAATTTTTTTCATGATCCTTGTCGCTCTCTCGATTTATGTCCTGCTCATCCGCGAGAATCGGCGCTAGTGATACACTGAAGCTGTCCTCCTTTCGAGCGATGGCAGTCATCTTAAACCTGGACTGAGCTAACGGTTTAAATATTGCATGCCCAAATAAATTGTGTTTAAGCTTAAACATCTAAGTGTATAAACACATATTTTTACGGGGTATGCATGAATACTGCTCGCTGGAATCGCCGGGCCAGTCGATATCCTAAGTTCCGGGCTGTTTTACAACCCGCCAAAGTGGGTACCATGGTCAATAATCTGCAGCGTGCTGTAATATTAGAGGAGTTGCCGCTTACGGTTGAAGCAGATGATTCTGATGACGCATTTCTACTGGCTATGGCTCTGATGGGGAATGCGGATTATCTTGTAACTGGTGATGGTCGCGCGGGTTTGCTACAACGCGGATACATTGAACGCACCCGGATAGTTACCCCAGCCGTGTTTTGCGCCGAGGTGTTGTAATATTGCGAGGAGCACGGTTTACCTGCAGCGTCTCCTTGAAAAATTGAATTCCCATCCCTATATATGATCCATCTTTGACACAAGGAAACGGAACTGTCCATGAAGCGAATTTTTCTATTTGTAGTTACCAACCTGGCCATCTTGCTGGTGCTGAGCATCACGCTGCGCTTGTTGGGCGTTGATCGCATGCTTGATGAGCAGGGTGTGGGCATCAATTACAATTCACTGCTTGTCATGGCGGCGGTGATCGGTTTTGGCGGTTCGCTGATTTCGCTTGCCATGTCCAAGTGGACCGCGAAACGCATGACGGGAGCCGTCGTGATCGAACAACCTTCCGATCCGACCGAGCGCTGGCTGGTGGAAACTGTCCGACGCCAGGCCGAGCGCGTTGGGATCGGTATGCCCGAAGTGGCGATCTACGAGGCACCGGACATGAATGCCTTTGCTACCGGCATGAACCGCAACGAGGCATTGGTGGCGGTAAGTACCGGCTTGCTTCAGGCCATGACGAAAGATGAAATCGAGGGGGTACTGGCACATGAAATAAGTCATGTTGCCAACGGCGATATGGTGACGCTTGCGCTGATTCAGGGTGTCGTCAATACCTTCGTGATTTTTTTATCAAGAGTCATCGGCCATTTTGTGGATAGGGTCGTATTCAGAACCGAGCGGGAGTATGGTCCCGCCTTCATGGTTACCACGCTGATCGCTCAAATGGTACTTGGGATATTGGCAAGCATCATCGTGATGTGGTTCAGCCGGCAGCGCGAGTTCCGTGCGGACGCGGGTGGAGCACAGCTGGCCGGACGCAACAAAATGATCGCAGCGCTTGAATGCCTGCAGCGCCGGCATGAACCCTCCCAGCTGCCGGAGCGGTTGGAAGCATTCGGTATTTCTGGAGGCGAAGGGGGCCTCAGAACCCTGTTCATGTCTCATCCGCCACTTGAAGTGCGTATTGCAGCGCTTCGCGCGATGGCCTGATCAGCCATGAAACAAAAAGGGCGGGAGCATGGACATATGCTTCCGCCCTTTTTTGCGTTCCCTCAGAATTGACGGGCCAAGTTCGACAGGTTTTTACTTTCCTGTTCCCTGGTGCACCTGGTGCAGTTCAAATTTCTTCTTCATCCTCCATATCCTTCGGTGGATTCCCATCGTGTACCAGATTCTGCCGTCTCTGGAGGTAGGCATCCCGGATAAACTCATATTTGTCGAGCGAAGCTTCTTCGAGAGTTTTCTCGGATTTGAGCAATCCGGCGCGGGCGTCCGTAACCTTGGTGGAGCCTACTATCGGGCCTATAAAGGGCGCCACGAAAAAGCTGCCCACAAAAACAGGGTCGGTCACGGTGTCGATGACGCGCCCGCCTGCATCCCGCGCTGAACTTGGTCCGAGGAAGGGCAATACGACATAAGGCCCGCTTGCGACGCCATAATAGCCCAAGGTTTGCCCAAAATCTTCATCGTGCTTTTCAAACCCGATACCGCTCGCCAGATCCACGATTCCGGCTAGGCCTAAAGTGCTATTCACTACGAACCGGGTGCTGCTGGTGAGTGCGTTACTGAATTTGAGCTGCAGAAGGTTATTAAGCGTGATCGGTATGTCACCGAGGTTGGAGAACACATTTCCCACCGCTGTTTCGAGGGGGTCCGGCATTATCCATCTATAACCTTTTGCGATCGGCCTCATTACATAGTCATCAACCGATTCATTGAATGAAAATATCTTGCGGTTGACGGACTCCCACGGGTCTTTTTTACTGTAGGGCGGGTAAGTGGCAGGCGGAGCGGCATTTTTGAATACGGGCCCCTCAATCGCCTCGGTTTGCCTGTTGTCCTCAACAGAAGCGGTTTTGGCGGCGGAAGCGTTCTTCTCTGCCGGAGCGTTTCCATCAGCCACGGTGTCCTCGGCCATGGCCCCACCGTTAAGGAGAGATCCAAGAAGTAACGGCAATAATAGAGGAGAAGGTTTGACAGAGCGTGCCATAATCAAGGTAAATCCTGAAGTTGACAGGGAATGTTTTTCGCCATTATATTGCTAATTTCAAGCAAGAAAGTACTTTTTTTCTAGCCCCAATTCCTGGGTTTTTTCTGGCAGGTTTTTCCTGCTCATCTGCCTTACGACCCAGTTTTCACGATCTTAATGTCCTCTCCCTTCTTCTCCTATTCTCTCTCCCACAATGAGAGAGATTGAGTCCGGTAATCCGGCCTTTTGCTGCCCTGTCTGCTGCCTGTCCAGCCATCTTTTGCAGGTGGAGATGGAAATGAAGAGCCATGTAGAGCTTCCTTCAAGCTATGCAGCGCGCCGGGAGAAATCCTTGAGGCGAAAACCCAGCAGCCATAAGGTGACAAAGTAGCTTGACGCACCGATTATGACGACTCCTGTCAATCGTACCCCTCGCACCGCCGCCGTATCCGTCAGCCACGAAACATCGCTGCCTGAAGCAAACCATAATATGGTTCCCATCATCGCCAGGGCTCCCGATATCTTCGTCATAAAAATGCCCCATCCTGGTTGAGGCTGGTAAATCTGGTGACGCCGTAATTTGTAATAGAGCATGCCCGCATTGATACAGGCGCCTAATCCAATGGCAAGCGCCAGTCCGGCGTGTTGCAGCGGTATGATGAAGGCGAGATTCATCAACTGGGTCGCGACAAGCGTGATAAGGGCTATTTTTACGGGAGTCTTGATGTTCTGCCTTGCGTAGAAACCAGGCGCCAGCACTTTCACCAGAATCAGCCCCAGCAGACCCACGCTGTACGCGATGAGGGCATTGCGTGTCATCCAGACATCGGTGGTCGAGAACTCGCCGTGATGAAACAGTGTCGTGATAAGCGGTGTGGCAAGCAGCGCCAGCGCCAGCGCCGCGGGCAGCGTCAGCAGCATGGTCAGGCGCAAGCCCCAGTCAAGCAGCCGGGAATATTCATCCGTGCTGTTGTCGGCATAGTGCCGCGACAAGGATGGCAGCAGGACCGTCCCGAGCGCGACACCCAGCAGACCGGCGGGAAACTCCATTAGCCGATCCGCATAATAAAGCCAGGAAACGCTGCCTGTGACAAGAAAAGAAGCAAATATCGTGTTGATCAGCAGACTGATCTGGCTGATGGACATGCCGAAAACAGCCGGTCCCATTTGCTTGAGAACGCGCCATGCGCCATTGTCGCGGGATTTCAGGCGTGGGCGCGGCATCAATTTGAGGCGCATGAGGAACGGTACCTGAAAGCCAAGCTGGAGCATTCCTCCGATGAATACTGCCCACGCGAGCGCCAGTACTGGCGGGTCCATGAGTGGCGCAAGCCATAGCGAACAGCCGATAAACGACAGGTTGAGCAGGGCCGGAGTCAGCGCAGGCACCGAAAATCTGCCCCAGGTGTTGAGTATGCCGCCAGCCAGCGACACGAGTGAGATGAACAGGATGTAGGGAAACGTGATCCGCAGCAGTTCCACCGTAAGCTCGAATTTCTCGGGGCTTGCCGTGAATCCTGGCGCACTTACATAGATGACCAGTGGCGCGGCAATGACGCCGATCAGCGTGACCCCGAATAGCGCAATGAACAGCAGTGTTGCGACATGACTTACCAGTTCGCGCGTATCTTCGGCTGTGCGGCGATTCTTGTATTCGGCAAGTATGGGCACGAATGCCTGCGAAAACGCACCCTCGGCGAACAGACGGCGCAACAGGTTGGGGATGCGGAATGCTACAAAGAAAGCGTCGGTTTCGACGCCTGCGCCAAAAATGCGGGCAATGATGACATCCCGTGCAAATCCCAGAATGCGGGATATGAACGTCATCCCGCTGACGGTGACAAGGGCTTTGAGCAGATTCATGGGTGCGTATGTTAACTGAATACCTGAAGTTTGGGGTTGCTTCACCATTACTGACCCGGCCAGGAATATTATGAATTCCGTCATTCCGGAACTGATCCGGAACTCAGAAAACCGGCTTGCCGAAGGGATCAAATGGGATCAAATCGGTACAAGCGCCGCGATGGTTGGCAACAACAGATAGAATTGCCGGTTTTCTTGCAATCAGGTGTAAACACCCGTATCATTCGAAAATTTTCCGTAAAGGGTAATCCGAGGAATTTTCATGGCCAACAGCGCACAAGCAAGAAAACGTGCTAGACAGAATATCAGTCATCGTAACCGCAACATGAGTCTGCGCTCGGAGTTGCGCACAGCGATCAAGCATGTGAGAAAGGCGATCGGATCGGCCGACAAAAATACTGCCCAGGTCGCGTATCAGGCGTCTGTCGGTACCATAGATTCGATTGCGGACAAGGGAATCATTCACAAGAACAAAGCAGCCCGTCATAAAAGCCGTCTCTCGGCGGCGATCAAGGCGATGGCCTGATCGTTCAGATCCCAGCAAAAAAGCCCGGGAAGCACCCGGGCTTTTTTGCTGGCGCTCCTTTTGTCAATGTTTGTCAATGGTTTGGCACAAACCCGATCCATGACATGGGTACGCAAAAGTCTCCGGCTTGAGCAGGAAAGGATCGGTTCCGGCTGGGTGGAGTTCGCATTGGCGCCGGCATTAGCGGCGCTTACGTGGATTCAGCGGAATCATGCATCGGGGCATCTTCTGGTCCTTCTGTATCGGAAGCTTTCGCCTTCCGGTTTCCGGCCGCCTCTGTCAGCGTCGATACCAGGTCCATCGGCACTGGAAAAATAACGGTATTGGATTTATCGCCTGCAATTGTCGTGAGGGTCTGGAGATAGCGCAATTGCATGGCGCCGGCCTGTCGCGAAAGCGTTTCTGCCGCCTGCATGAGTTGCTCGGATGCCTGTAATTCCCCCTCCGCGTGAATCACCTTGGCGCGGCGCTCGCGTTCTGCCTCCGCCTGCCGGGCAATAGCCCGTATCATGGATTCATCGATGTCCACATGCTTGATCTCGACATTCGAGACCTTGATACCCCAGGCATCGGTTTGAATGTCCAGCACCTTCTGGATATCCATGTTGAGTTTCTCGCGTTCCGCCAGCATTTCATCGAGCTCGTGCTTGCCCAATACCGATCGCAACGTGGTTTGTGCGAACTGACTGGTGGCGGCAAGAAAATTCTCCACCTGAATAATGGATTTTTGCGGATCGACCACGCGAAAATACACCACGGCACTGACTTTCACAGAGACGTTGTCGCGTGAAATGACGTCCTGGCTCGGTACGTCCATCACCACGGTCCGCAGGTCAACTTTCACCATTTTCTGGATACCGGGAATGATGATGATCAGGCCGGGGCCTTTCACCTTGTAGAAGCGACCGAGCAGGAACACGACACCCCGTTCATATTCCCGCAAAATCCGGAATATCGAGAATAGCGCGAGGATAAGAATGAGGGCGAGCGTGCCGAATACCGAATTGGCGAGCATAAGTGTCTCCTGGTTATTTTTCTGCTGCGATTACGTGCAGGACGAGGCCGTCGATTCCGGTCACACGCACCTTCTGGCCCCGAACCAGCGGCTGGGTGGAGTGTACAGTCCACAACTCGCCGCGAATACGCGCCATGCCGTCACCGGAAGTGTCTTCCAGCATTTCCCCCACTGAACCCACCATATGCTCCTGACCGCTCACCAACGGTTTCCGGCGGTTCTTGAGCGCCATGCCGATTACGGAAATCAGGAAAAGGGCACTGGCGAAGGCTACTCCACCGACGAGCGGCCAGGGGATACCGAAACCGGGTGCATCGCTGTCAATCAGCATCAGTGAGCCCACGACGAAAGCGATAATTCCACCGATACCGAGAGCACCGAAGCTGGGCAAAAACACTTCGGCCACCATGAATCCGATACCGAGCAGGATCAAGGCAAGCCCGGCATAACTCACAGGCAGTAACTGAAATGCATACAGGGCGATAAGCAGACAGATGGCGCCTGCCACACCGGGCAGCACAAAACCGGGGTTGGCAAACTCGAAGAACAGCCCGTAGATGCCGATCAGCATCAGGACATAGGCGACGCTTGGATGGGTGATGATAGCGAGCAGCCGCGCGCGCCAGTCGGGTTCCACGACTTCCACGGTGGCGGAAGTGGTATCGAGCGTACGGTCCTGGCCCAGTACGTTCACTTGCCTGCCATTGAGCTGCTTTAACAGATCCGCGATGTCGGCAGCGACATAATCGATGACTTTGAGGTTCAGCGCTTCGGAGGCCGACAGGCTGACTGCTTCGCGGACGGCTCTTTCTCCCCATTCCACATTACGCCCCCGCATCTGCGCGAGGCCGCGTATGTACGCCGCAGCGTCATGAACCATTTTGCGGGACATTTCATCCTTTATGGGAAGCTTGTCCTCTTTCTCCGGATTTTGCCCACGGTTCTCGCCTGATTTCGGTTTGGCCCTGGGTTCAGGCTCTGATCCTGGCAAGCCGCCAATTTCTATTGGCGTTGCGGCACCCAGGTTGGTGCCCGGCGCCATCGCGGCGATATGACTGGCATACAGGATATAAGTGCCGGCACTGGCTGCCCGAGCCCCACTCGGTGCCACAAAGGTTGCCACGGGCACGGGTGAAGCCAGGATGCCGCGTATGATCTGGCGCATGGAAGTGTCGAGCCCTCCCGGCGTGTCCAGTTGTAACACCACAAGCAGCGCGTTCTCGTTCGCTGCGCGTTCCAGCCCCCGCTGGATGAAATCGGCGCTGACCGGAGCAATGGGGCCATCGGCTTTCAACACCACGACAGGGGAAGCTCGAACAATTGGCGGCAGCAGAAGCGGTATCGCCAGGATACCGGCAGAAAGAATCCGGATGAGTAGTTTCATTTATTCAACTTAGAAACCGTAGTTGGACGGGATGGAGCGTGCGGTGATCCAGGTGCGAGGCAAGGCGCGATGAGGCCGCAGGGCTGCTCCCTGCAACGAAGAGCAACGCCGCATTCGCGACTGGAGCGACATACGATACACCTCGTAGCGGCCTCACCATTCTACTAAATGAGAAAATTCCGAAAGTGCCTCTATATGCCATGCTTAGCTCTCTAATTAAGCGGTCAACTGCAGTTTCTAGGTTCAATATAGACCGTTTCATACGTTACAAATTCGCCAAAAAAGCTTGGCAGATGCTTGCAATGCCCTTTGTTTTGGCGCATAAAGCGACTTCCATATCAAAAGCATTTATTTCATTATTTCATGAAGAGACCGGTAAGCAGAATTCTCGTTATCAATGATGAAAAACTGATACTCAAGGAGCTGATAAAAGGGTTGAACGCCGCAGCCAAGTCCCTTGAAAACCCTTTAGGCATTACGTTTTCAGGAGTCACTACTGCACGCGAGGCGCTTCAGGCCATCCAGGATGACGGCGACATTCAATCTGTGCTGGTGGACGATACGCTCTACACGCTGAAAAATGGCGAGAAGGGTTCCCGCATTCTGCAGATGACCGCGCTGAAACTGGTGCAGGAAATAACCCGTTTCCGTCCTGAACTGGATATCTACATCCTGATCGCCCAGGAAAAAGAGGATGAGGTGGTGGATGCGCTGTTTTCTGAAACCGTGGATGGTTATTTCTACCGCGAAGAGCGCGATTACCGGGGCATGTACCGGATTTTGAACGCGCAACTTCAGGAAAAGGCGCGCACGCCTTTTTACGATCAGCTCAAAAATTATGTATTGATGGCAAAGGATGCCTGGCACACGCCGGGGCATTCTTCGGGGGATTCGTTGCGGGACAGCCCCTGGGCTAGCGATTTCTACCAGTTTATCGGTGAGCATATTTTTCGGGCAGACCTGTCGGTATCGGTGCCTATGCTCGATTCGCTCATGGAGCCTTCCGGCGTCATTGCCGAAGCGCAGAAGATTGCGGCAAAGGCGTTTGGCGCCCGCCGCACTTTTTTTGCCACAAACGGCACCTCCACCGCCAACAAGGTGATATTCCAGACGCTGCTCGCCCCCGGCGAAAAGCTGCTGCTGGATCGGAACTGTCATAAATCGGTTCACCACGGGGTCGTCTTGTCCGGCGCTCATCCAATCTATCTTGACTCCTCGGTAAACAAGAAATTCGGTGTTTATGGACCCGTGCCCAAGCAGACGCTGTTTCGGGCAATCGAAGAACATCCCGATGCTCAGGCGCTTATACTCACGAGCTGTACCTACGATGGATTCCGCTATGACCTGCCCCCGATCATCGAGGCCGCGCATGCCAAGGGCATCAAGGTGATCATCGATGAAGCCTGGTACGGCTTCGCCCGCTTTCATCCGGCTTTCCGCCCTACTGCCCTGGAGGCAGGCGCTGATTATGCTACTCAAAGTACACACAAGGTACTGTCGGCTTTTTCCCAGTCCAGCATGATTCATATCAATGATCCCGAATTCAACGAGCATCTGTTTCGGGAAAATTTCAACATGCATACCTCCACCAGCCCGCAGTACAGCATGATTGCAAGCCTGGACGTAGCGCGCAAACAGGTGGTGATGGAGGGATACAAGCTGCTGTCGCGCACGCTGGAGCTGGCGAAGGAAGTGCGCGAGCAAATCAATTCGACCGGCGTGTTTCGCGTACTGGAACTGGCGGATCTGCTGCCTGACGAAGTGAAGAACGACAATATCCAACTCGATTCGACCAAGGTCACAGTCGACATCTCGCGTTGTGGCTTTACTGTCGAAGATTTGATCCGGGAATTGTTCGAGCGATATAACATTCAGGTGGAAAAATCCACTTTCAATACGCTCACCCTGCTGTTGACCATCGGCACCACGCGCAGCAAGGTGTCGCGTCTTTATGATGCTCTCATGCGCATTGCACGCGAAGGCAGGGCGCCCCGGAGACTCTATCAGATTCCGGAACTTCCCGGATTTACCGAATTGAAGTACCTGCCGCGGGATGCCTTTTACTGCGGTGGCGAGATCGTGCCGCTGCTCGATGAGCAGGAGCGGGTAAACGATAGCCTGAAAGGGAAGGTTTGTGCGGATCAGGTCACGCCTTATCCGCCGGGTATTCCCGTACTGGTGCCGGGCCAGACCATCACGGCCGAGGTGGTGCAATATCTGGTTGGCATGCTCCGGTCGCAGAAACGGGTGGAAGTGCACGGGATCGTTTATGACGGCTATCTGCCGTGTTTGAGGCTGCTGAGCGACGTCGAGGAAAAGAGCTTGAAAAAGCTTGCAAAATAGGTAAAACTAAGGGATTCTACAGAATAAACCACAATAAATTCCACCACGTCGCACGGCGGCTTATGCCGCCGTGTTGCATTCTGAATCTGGCAAATTACCTATGTCGAATTTGATGAACACCTACCTGCGTCTGCCCGTTACATTTGCAAGGGGGGAGGGGGTGTGGTTATGGGACGAGGAGGGCAAGCGCTATCTCGATGCGCTTGCCGGAGTAGCGGTATGCGGGCTGGGGCATTGCCATCCCGTGCTGGCAAAGGCGCTCTGCGAACAGGCAAATACCCTTATCCATACTTCCAATCTTTACCATATCAGGAAGCAGGAACAATTGGCAACGAGATTGACTGCACTCTCGGGTATGGAGAATGCATTCTTCTGCAACTCAGGGGCTGAGGCCAATGAGGCAGCGATCAAGCTCGCGAGGTTGTACGGACATGGGAAGAGTATCGACTTGCCGACCATCATCGTCATGGAAAAATCCTTTCACGGGCGTACCATGGCGACCCTGACCGCAAGTGGCAACCGCAAGGTACAGGCTGGCTTCGAGCCGCTCCTCACCGGTTTTGCACGGGTTCCCTATAATGATCTCGAGGCAGTGGCGCAGGTTGCGGAACACAACAAGAACGTCGTCGCTATCCTGGTTGAACCTTACCAGGGGGAGGGAGGGGTCAATGTGCCGCAGGCAAGTTACCTGCAAGGTCTTCGCCACCTCTGTGACCAGAACGGCTGGCTGCTGATGCTGGATGAAGTGCAGTGTGGAATTGGCCGAACCGGCAACTGGTTCGCTTTTCAATACAGCGGCATCACACCGGATGTCGTCACGCTCGCCAAAGGTCTGGGATCGGGCATGCCCATTGGCGCCTGTCTGGCGAAAGGCGTTGCAGCAAATGTCTTCAAGCCAGGCAATCATGCCTCCACTTTTGGTGGAAACCCGCTCGCCTGCAGTGCTGCGCTCGTCACGCTCGAAGTAATTGAGGAAGAAGACCTGCTGCGCAATGCAATGGAAGTGGGCGATTTCATGCGCAGCCTGTTCAAGGCGCAGTTGGGGGGCTTGCCGGATGTAACTGAAATTCGCGGCCAGGGCCTGATGATAGGCATCGAGCTTTCGAGATCGTGCGGTGAACTGGTGAAGGAAGCTTTGAAAAAAGGCCTTCTCATCAATGTAACCTCCGACAAGGTAGTGCGTCTGCTACCGCCGCTCGTGATTCAGCGAAGCGAGGCTGAGCAGGTAGTCAACACTTTATCTCCCATTGTGAAGGAATTTCTGGCAGCTTGAGTTTTTGCGATCGTGAAAAGTGAACGGTTGAAGTCATCCGAGCCTAAGTCTTTGCAATGGACTCGCTCCTGACGCCAAAATATGCAGATCAAGCATTTCTTACAGTTCAACGATTTTTCCCGGGAGGAATTCGAGTATCTGTTCGAGCGCACGCGCTGGATCAAGCAGGAGTTCAAGCAATACCGGCGCTACTGGCCGCTGGAAGACCGTACACTGGCCATGATCTTCGACAAGCATTCAACCCGCACCAGGCTTTCGTTTGAAGCGGGCATGCACCAGCTGGGCGGGGCGGCGATCTATCTTTCCACTCGTGACACCCAGTTGGGGCGCGGCGAGCCGGTTGAAGATGCGGCACGGGTGATTTCTCGGATGGTGGATATTGTCATGATCCGCACCCATGAGCATGATATTGTCAGGCGGTTTGCGGCGCATTCCCGTGTCCCGGTCATTAACGGACTGACCGATGAATATCACCCCTGCCAGATCATTGGGGATATTTTTACGTTCATCGAGCACCATGGCAGCATTACCGGCAAGACTGTGGCGTGGATAGGGGACTCCAACAACGTTTGCAATACGTGGCTTCAGGCAGCGGAAGTGTTCGATTTCAACGTGCATATCTCCACTCCGCGAGGCTACGAAGTGGAGCCGGAACGGGCTGGTCTTTACGGAACAAGTCACTATGAGGAGTTCGCCGATCCACATGAGGCAGTAAAAGGCGCGGATCTCGTTACCACGGATGTCTGGACCAGCATGGGATTCGAGGCTGAAACCGAGGAGCGAAAAAGGGACTTTGCGGATTTTCGGGTGGATGCGGAAATGATGTCGCACACCCGCAAGGATGCGTTGTTTATGCATTGCCTGCCTGCTCATCGTGGCGAGGAGGTGGCGGCGGAAGTGATAGACGGACCGCAATCGGTGGTATGGGACGAGGCGGAGAACCGTCTGCATACCCAAAAGGCGCTGATTGAATACCTGTTGCTGGGAAGACTGGATAACGCCTGATAGAGCAGGATTTTCAATGTGGGCTATCCGGCGGAAGTCCAGCCGGCATTATTTATCAATGAGACAAGCATGGGAAAAGAAAACAAGGCGAATGCCACTGAGATTAAAAAAGTAGTCCTGGCATTTTCCGGAGGTCTGGATACATCGGTAATCCTGAAGTGGCTGCAGGATACCTATCAGTGCGAAGTTGTCACCTTCACCGCTGACATTGGCCAGGGGGAGGAGGTGGAACCTGCCCGCGCAAAGGCGAAGCAGCTTGGCGTGAGGGAAATTTTTATCGATGACTTGCGTGAAGAATTCGTGCGCGATTTCGTCTTTCCCATGTTTCGCGCCAATACCATTTATGAAGGAGAGTATCTGCTCGGCACCAGCATAGCCCGCCCGCTGATTGCCAAACGCCAGATCGAAATCGCACGGGAAACCGGTGCGGATGCTGTGTCGCACGGTGCGACCGGGAAAGGCAATGATCAGGTGCGTTTTGAACTCGGTTACTATGCGCTTCAACCGGATATCCGGGTGATTGCGCCGTGGCGCGAATGGGATCTTACGTCCCGGGAAAAGCTGCTGAAATATGCGGAGCAGCACGGCATCCCGGTGGAAATGAAGAAAAAGGAAGGCTCCCCCTACAGCATGGATGCCAACCTTCTCCATATTTCCTATGAGGGGCGTATTCTTGAAGACCCTGCGCAGGAGCCGGAAGAGTCGATGTGGCGCTGGAGTGTTTCGCCGGAAAAAGCGCCGGACAGTCCGGAGTATATCGATCTGGAATTCAGGCAGGGCGATATCGTTGCATTGAATGGGGAGGAGCTTTCCCCGGCGCGCCTGCTCGCCAGACTCAACGAGCTGGGTGGCAAGCACGGGATAGGGCGCCTGGACCTGGTCGAAAACCGGTATGTCGGTATGAAATCCCGCGGGTGCTACGAGACCCCTGGCGGCACGATCATGCTGCGTGCCCACCGGGCCATGGAGTCCATTACACTGGACCGTGAAGTCGCACATTTGAAAGATGAGCTTATGCCACGTTATGCCGAACTGATTTACAACGGCTATTGGTGGAGTCCCGAGCGCAGAATGATGCAGACTATGATCGATGCTTCGCAGGCACACGTGAATGGCTGGGTGCGGGTAAAGCTCTACAAGGGTAATGTGATTGTCGTGGGGAGAGACTCGAAAACGGATTCGCTGTTTGACCCCCACATCGCGACCTTCGAGGACGATCAGGGTGCGTACAATCAGATGGATGCCGCCGGTTTCATCAAGTTGAACGCGCTCAGGATGCGGATTGCTGCCAATTTGAGAAATCGCAAATAATCGCGCGGGAATTGCCAGCGGCAATGGAACAACCAAAGTTGTTGAAAGTTGTGCAAGCCATCATGCAATGGGGCGAAGCCTGCACATCCTGGATGATGCATGGACAGAGCAGCGCCAGCGTGGGGGAAGGCCCCCTTTATGAAAACTGCATGAGATTCCTTTGAGAAGGTTGATATGCCATCATTCGATATCGTTTCCGAAGTCGACAAGCAGGAAGTTAGAAACGCAGTTGACCAGGTGAATAAGGAAGTGGGTACGCGCTTCGACTTCAAGGGTTCTGACGCCCGCGTGGAGCAGGCGGATTATACGCTTACTGTTTTTGCCGACGATGAATTCAAGCTGGACCAGGTGTTCGACATCCTGACTGCCAAACTGGCCAAGCGTAATGTCGACGTGCGCTCTCTGGACAAGGGTCAGGTGGAAAAAATCAGCGGCAACAAGGTGAAGCAGCTCGTCACGGTTAAAACCGGCGTGGAAAGCGAGCTGGCTAAAAAAATTATCAGGCTCATCAAGGACAGCAAACTCAAGGTGCAAGGCAGCATTCAGGGGGATACTGTGCGCGTTTCAGGCGCAAAGCGGGATACTTTGCAAGAGGCCATCCAACTGGTCAAGAAATCGGTCACGGATTTTCCCCTGCAATTTCAGAATTTCCGCGATTGATCAACGGGCAATCCCATTGATCCATTTTGCATACAAGCGATCGGCCACCTGGTTTAACGCCAATATCCGGCTGGACAGATCCGCTTGCATTGCCTCTGCGGGCTGCACCGCAGGGCCTGCGCTCGAAGCAATTTCCTCCATACCGTGACTGCACCAGGCTTTCACCATTTCTTCGGTCATTTCCACATGGCACTGCAATCCCAGGTGTTTATCCAGTGCGAATGCCTGATTTTTACACCAGGGGCTGGAAAGCAGCAGTGTGGCATTATCCGGGAGAGTAAAAATCTCGCCATGCCAGTGGAACACCTCGCACTTTGAGAGATTCCCGAACCACTCTCGCGCTGACTGATTATCGGCAGTGCTCGCCTCACCCCAGCCGATTTCCTTGACCGGGCTTTTGGAAACCACTCCTCCCAGTGCCTTCGCCATTAATTGACCGCCGAGACAGTGCCCCAATACAGGAATATTGTTTCTCGCTGCCTGGCGGATCAACGAGAGTTCATTTCTGATCCAGGGCAAATCATCATTTACGCTCATCGGGCCGCCCATGAATACCAGGCCGCCGAATTGGCCCGCGTCGGCAGGTACGCTTTCACCGGCATCGATTTTTATGAGTTGCCAGGGAATGGCATGGCGATCGAGAAACGTGGCGAAATAGCCCGGCCCTTCGATTGGAAAATGCCTGAAGATTGCGACCGGCTTCATGATATGTTTGTACTCCGCTCGCTGGCGAACAGGAATGGGAGAAAAGGGAATTCAGATGTTTAGCGCCGGTCAGCGTGGTGCCAGGGGGCTATCTCCGCATCCGCAATCACCCTTTGGCCGGTAACCTGGATGCCATCAAAATCTGCGCGCTCGTGTGCACCCACGAGGTAAGTTCCGGTCTTAACCAGGATCTCCACCTGTCCATTCGCCACGGCGACGCTACCGCCACCGGTGCGCTTGATGACACTGAAACGGGTGCCCGTGTCCCTGATGTAGGTGGTGCCCACCTTCAGATTCAGTTTTCCGGGCTGGTTGCCCCTGACATCAAAAAAGGCATTGCCCCGCAACAGTTCAATCCCGCTAGGTTCCGTGTTGGTGACGGCAACACTGCTGTCGGCATCGAGACTGATCGCGATATCGGGCGTTGCAAGAACAGTGAGCCGCTGCCCGGGAATGGTTTCATGGAGACGCGTCTTTATCGGCGCGGCAATGAACCAGGATAACAGGCCGAGCCCTACGGCGGTGGCTACGATGGAGCCATGCACCACGAACGGTAGCCACCACCGGTCGCGGATTATGTCAGGCATGCAACTATACCCCCGCAATGACGAAGCGTTTGCCGGTGTGTCTGTCAGTGCTTGAATTGACCGTGATGATATTCCTTCTACAGTCGTGCTTCGGCAACTGTTATTTTTTTGAAGGGTCGGTAACGAAACCTATTCGCACCAGCCCCGCCTTTGCTGCAATGGACATCACCTGGGCTACATGCTCGTAGTGGACATGTTTGTCGGCGCGGATATGAAGCTCGATATTTGGATTTTGCCCTACCGCCTCAGTGAACCGTGGCGCCAGTTGATCCATTGTAACCGATTCACCGTTCCAGTAAAGACTGGAGTCGTCACGCAATGCGAATTCCACGTGCTCCGGTTGAGTGATGTTTGGACTGCTCGATGCCTTAGGCAGGTCGATTTTAACGGAATGCGTGAGCAGCGGCGCCGTAATGATAAAAATCACCAGCAGTACCAGCATCACGTCCACCAATGGCACGACGTTGATTTCAGCCATTGGCAGCTGCCGGTTACTGCTGTTCATGCTGCCGAATGCCATTACAGCCTCCTTTCGCCGGGCGCCGCCGCGGGGGAAACCAACGGAGTAACGACCCGCAAGGAACGCTCATCGCCGGGAGATCCGCCTGTTTTTGTTCCAACCGTGATCAGGACGAAAAGATCATGGGCAAAGGCATCGAGTCGCGCCAGCCAGATGCGGTTGCGGCGTACAAATGTGTTATAGGCCAAAACCGCGGGAATTGCCACCGCCAGCCCGAGCGCTGTCATGATCAATGCTTCTCCCACGGGACCTGCTACCTTGTCCAGTGTACCCTGGCCGGATAATCCGATTTGGATCAAGGCGTGATAGATGCCCCATACCGTGCCAAACAAGCCGATATAGGGCGCAGCCGAACCTGCGGATGCGATCACGGTGAGACCATTCTCCACCTGCGCTGCTTCCTGGTCGAGGCCATTGCGCAGTATGCGGGTGATGAATTCGCTCGCGCCACCCGCTGCCGCGAGATTTTGCAATCCATGTTTCTCCGAATCGGCGGCTGCGTTCATTGCCAGTCTGGCAAGTTGCGCAAAGGCGTTGTCATCCGAATCCTCTTTCAGTGTCGAATTTACTTCCTGCAACGAACCCGCGCTCCAGAAACGCTTGAGAAAGGCGTCAGCGCGCTTTCCCACCATGATATTGGAGATACCCTTGGTCAGTATGAGATACCAGCTTGCTACAGAGAGCGCAAGCAGCAGTATGAGCACTGTCATACCGACGCCGTCGAGTTGCGCCAGAAAATTTGAAAATCCGAGACCTGTTTGCATTAGGTTAATCTCCTTGGAGTACAAAGTTGAAGGGTTGCAGGGCAACAGCCCGCACCGGTTGACCATTGCGTACGGTGGGTGTGCAGCGCCAGGTTTTGACAGCGGTCATGGCAGCTTCGTCCAGCCGTTTGAAACCACTGCTGTTCACTACGTGTGCCACATTGACGTATCCTTTTTCATCCAGTTCCACTCTTAATACGAGCTTTCCTTCCTCGCCGAGCCGTTTCGAAAGCGCCGGATAAGTCGGCGCATTCAAGTGAGGGCACGCGACCGATAATTCCGAGGAAAGCGAAACCGGGCCAGCCGGCATTTGCGGGGCAGGGGCCGCTTCCACTACCGGTTCGGGTTCAGCTTCAGGCTCGGCTTCGGGTTCCGGTTCCGGTGGAGGAGGCGGCGCGACCGGCTCGCTTTCGGTCAGCGGTGGCGCCTTTGCAACGAGTTGCTGAGGTTGCGGTTTCTTTACAGGTTTAGGTTTAGGCTTCGGTGGAGGAGGTGGCGTTTCAGGCTTGGCCTCTTCCTTCGGTTGGGGCGAAGGAATGAAATTTACCATCAGTGTCGCTAATTGTTCCGGCGGGGGAATCAGCTGTTGTTTGAACAGGAAATAAAGCAATCCGGCGTGGATCACAACGACGAACATCAAACCAGACAAGGATATACTGTTGTGCTTCAAATTCATTGCCTGCCCTGCCATCTCAATGCTTTCCATTCTGCTTTCCGTTGGCGGTATCGACAGTATTTCGCGCCAGCCATTCCTCGACGAGCGACTTGTTGATCAGGCCCATCCTGACCGTGCGCTGGTGTTTCTGATCATAGAAATAGGTCCGCGGTACTTCGCCATACCAGCGGCCGTCGATTTCCTGGCGCAGGCGTTCCGGCATATCCTCTGCAAAAACCCATTGTTCGAACTTGGCGGTTCCATAGTTTGCCGCGCGGTCAGCGAGTTGAGGCATGTCATCGATCGTATCGGTGGCAATCAGTACCACATCCAGTCCGGCGTGACTCTTTTCAAGCTCGCTCAGCATTTTGAGTTCAGTGGGGCAATATTGGCAATCGAGGGACCAGAGGACGAGAATGAAAGGTTTGTTCGGCCGGGATGCAAGCACTTGCTCGAGGCTTCCCGATGTAAAAGGACGAATACTTTCCGCCGCGGCGACAATGCCGACAGCACCGAGGAAGAACATCAGTACGAGCACTATCCGAAGCACAGGACTGCCAGAGTTGCTGGCCAGACCCCGGAGCGCCGGGGCAGATTGAAGTTTTAGAGTACCAGGCATTGGTAATGTAAATCTAATTAAGAATCACTTGCAATTCAAGGCGGAATTGTACCACTAACAGGCGGCTGCACAAATATTCGAACGCAGTTTCAGAACTTTTGGTCAACTTTTCTCAGCTTTGGGAAGGAATTTTCCATATCTCCGACGATCCCGCACCCATGATAGGTAGGAAAAAGCATTATCGCAATGTGACAAATTGTCGCAGGAGCAAAAGATAGTCTCTCTGAAAATGTCCTTTCAATCTCCTTTCTTCATGACTCAAATGCGGTACCTGGTTCTCCGGGATATGGAGCATGGATCATGAAGACGTATTTCTTCATACCTTGCTCAAGCCTGCCCTGGAGGGGCGTATGAACAAACTTCATCTGAATGAACTTCATCTGGCATTATCTGCTTTATTAAAACAGCTATAGTAACCCGCCAAAAGTTTGCTAACATTGCCGCCGGTGAGGAGTTTGCTCCTGTTCTTTCATCTTCCAAGAGGCGAATCGTCCTGGCTACAAAACAGGAATTTTCGAATTTTCTGGCTGAAATCGAACGGCGCGCCTACAAGCAAGCTTTGTTTGCCATACGCGATGAACATCTTGCCCTGGATATTGTTCAGGATTCGATGATGAAGCTTGTCGAGAAGTATTCGGCCAAACCCCTGGAAGAATTACCTCTCCTGTTTCAACGCATTCTGCAAAATACCATCCGGGATTTTTATCGTCGACAGAAAACGCGCTCACTGTGGACGACGCTGTTTTCAGCATTCATTCCTTCCGATCATGAAAAGGAAAGCGAAGATTTCGATCTGCTGGAAACTTTGCAATCCGATGCGTCATCATCTAAGGTTAATGATCCTCATCAACAACTCGAACAGTCGCAACTTATCAATCTGCTCGAGAGGGCTATTGAAACCCTACCGGCACGTCAACGCGAGGCTTTTCTACTGCGTTACTGGGAGGAAATGGATGTTATGGAAACTGCAAAAATCATGGGGTGCTCCGAAGGGAGTGTGAAAACGCACTGTTCCCGTGCAACCCATGCACTTGCCGCAATGTTGAAAAAACATGGAATCGGGCTATGAGTGAAACTGATGTAGGGAGGGAAGTAGCGCGGTTGCTGGATCGCGGACTCGATGACATCAAGCAGGGCACATTGAATCGTCTTCAGTCTGCGCGCCGGGCTTCTCTGGAAAATTACCATGTGGCGGAAACAGTCGTTCGACTTGGCCAGAGCGGGCAGGTCGCTTCATCGCGAGGTGGGCATCATGGTCATTCGTGGGCTGGCAAGTTGTTATCGGTGATAACATTGTTGCTGGCTTTGGCGAGTGCCATTTATTGGCAGAGTTTGCAGCAGAGTGATGAGAATGAGGAAATCGAGATAATGCTGCTTGTGGACGATCTGCCGATAGATGCCTATCTGGACGATGAGTTCGGTGAATGGTTAAATCAGTCATAACCATTACATCGGCCCTGTACCTGTTACTTTCGGTCCCGGTTGAAGCAGGTCAACCTGCCTGGGAAGAATTGAAGCCGCAGCAAAAAGAGGCGTTGGCTCCGCTCGCGCAGGAGTGGAACGGGTTGGATTCTGCAAAGAAGAAGAAATGGCTGGGCATTGCCCAACGTTATCCGCATATGACGCCCGAAGAGCAGCACCGGACTCAGTTGCAGATGCGGGACTGGTATTCGTTGACCCCCGAACAGCGGGAGTTGGTACGTGAGAAGTATAAAACCATCAAGAAATTACCGCCGGAAAAGCGCCAGGAAATAAAGCGCAAATGGCGTGAACATGAGCACCAGCAATGAAGCATTCCACTGTAGCAGGCGACTCGGCAGGCAGAGGCACCTCCCGGTTTTCTGAATCGTTTTCTGTTTTTTCTCAATATTGCATTGCAATAAGACCAATACGAAAGCCTTCCTGAATGGATTTCCCGACACCATGAAAATTTCCGCGCCGGGGCTGGGGCGGAGATTACTGAGTATGCTGTATGAATCGCTGATTCTGGTTGCGGTTCTGTTTATCGCCAGTTTCGTTTTTCATCTTGTCTTTCGGGATACCAGTTCCGTTTTTTTTCGACCCGCATTCCAGCTTTACCTGCTCGTGGTCGCAGGTATTTATTTCACCTGGTTCTGGACTCACGGTGGACAAACATTGCCCATGCAAACCTGGAAGCTTCGTGTAATCAGTGCCGATGGAAGTCGCCTTAATCTGAAGCAGGCGCTCGCACGCTATCTCTTTGCCGTCATCGGCATCTTTTTGTTCGGCTGCGGGATATTGTGGGCGTTATTCGACCGGGATGGATCGTTCCTGCACGACCGGCTTGCAGGTACCCGGATCGTGAAGATCGAGCAGTGAGAATACCTGGCGGGACCGAATGTATTATAGGACGGAGGCTGCGGCTGGGACCGCAACCGAACCCGCAGCTCCAGGGTCGTCCCCGATCGGGCCTGGAACTGCGGCGTATCTGGATCGGCATTGAGGCTACGCCGTTCCCCCCACTGTCAGTCCATCTATGCGAAGGGTTGGCTGACCCACGCCTACCGGCACGCTCTGGCCTTCCTTGCCACAGGTGCCCACACCGGGATCAAGCGACAGATCGTTACCGATCATCGAAACGCGGGTAAGTACATCGGGACCGTTGCCGATCAGGGTAGCGCCTTTCACCGGATACGAAATTTTTCCGTTTTCGATCATGTAGGCTTCCGCAGCCGAAAATACGAATTTCCCGCTGGTGATATCCACCTGTCCCCCGCCGAAGTTTACCGCATATAACCCGTGCTTCACGGAAGCGATGATTTCTTCCGGGGTTTTGTCCCCATTCAGCATATACGTATTCGTCATGCGCGGCATGGGAATGTGCGCAAATGATTCGCGTCTTGCATTTCCAGTGACGGGAACGTTCATCAGCCGGGCATTCAGGCTGTCCTGTAAATAACCCTTGAGTATTCCGTTTTCGATCAGCATTGTACACTGCGTGGGATTCCCTTCATCATCGACATTGAGAGAGCCCCGCCGGCGTGCAATAGTGCCGTCATCCACCACCGTCACTCCCGGTGCAGCCACGCGTTCGCCGATTCGACCCGCAAATGCGGAACTCCCCTTGCGGTTGAAGTCTCCTTCCAGCCCGTGGCCGATGGCCTCATGCAACAGTATTCCCGGCCAACCCGCACCGAGCACCACGGTCATGGTTCCGGCAGGCGCCGGTTTTGCATGCAGGTTGACGACCGCCTGGTGAACCGCTTTTGCAGCATAGTCGCGCAGCACTTCATCCGTGAAGTATGCATAATCGAAGCGTCCTCCTCCTCCTGCAACTCCTTGCTCACGGTTGCCGTTTTCCTCGGCGATAACCTGCAGTGAGAGCCGTACAAGCGGGCGCACATCAGCGGCCAGAAGACCATCACTGCGGGCAACGAGAACCACTTCGTATTCCCCTGAGAGGGAAGCCATGACCTGGATAACACGTTTGTCCAGCGCCCGTGCATAACTCTCGAGCTTTTCGAGCAAAGCCACCTTGTCCGTATCCTTGAGGCTGGCAATCGGATCCTCCGGCAGATAAAGCTCGCGCCCCTTGCTGCGTTTGACGGCTTGCACCGATTGCGTGACACCATGGCGGGCAATGGCTCGGGTAGCCTGTGCCGCGGACACCAGCGCAGGCATGCTGATATCGTCCGAATACGCAAAAGCGGTCTTGTCTCCGCTGACTGCCCGTACACCCACGCCCTGATCGATATTAAAGCTGCCGGATTTGACTATGCCTTCTTCCAGAGCCCAGCCCTCGGCCCGGCTATACTGAAAATACAGGTCGGCATAATCGATGCGGTGCGCAAGCATTTGGCCGAACACGTTCTGCAACCCGGTTGCATCCAATTCATGAGGTGCAAGCAGACAATTGTTGGCCGTTGCGAAAAGATCGTTAACCTGGATAGTCTGTTCTGTAATCATGGTAGTTAGTGGTGGAGAAGGAGAACAAGGTTCAATGGAATTCAGCAGTGACGCAGCGTGCGGTGATTCAAGGCGGGCAGGCTGCTGCGCAAGCTCGCCTGGTATTCCGGATCAATATCCGCGATGACGACTCCTGGTCCGCGCGGGAGGCGGTCCAGCACCACGCCCCAGGGATCGACTATCATGCTGTCCCCATGGGTTTCCCGCCCATTGATATGGTATCCCCCCTGGGCAGGCGCAACGACGTATGCCAGATTTTCGATGGCGCGCGCGCGGAGCAAGGTTTCCCAGTGCGCCTTGCCCGTGGTGGCGGTGAAAGCCGCCGGGGCGAAGATAATGTCTACCTGCCCCATGGAACGGTAAAGCTCGGGAAAGCGGATATCGTAGCAGATGGAAAGACCGATGCGGCCAAAGGGAGATTCCAGGGCAACGACACCCTGGCCTGCCTCAATGGTTTCTTCTTCGGCATAGCGTTCAGTCCCCAGCTCCAGACCGAACAAATGTATTTTGTCGTACCGTGCGACCTGCTTACCGTTGTCGTTGTATACCAGGCAACTGTTTCGTACCTTGTCAGGGCGGGAAGAAACCAGGGGCACCGAGCCGCCTACGAGCCACAGGCCGAGGCGCCTGGCAGTATTACCCAGAAACTCCTGTATCGGCCCCTGATTATCCTGCTCACGTGCCGCTACTCTATCAGCATCCTCCATTCCCATCAGGCAGAAATACTCGGGGAGCGCCGCCAGCTTCGCGCCGCGTGATGCGGCAATATCCAGAAGCCGTCCGGCTTCTTCCAGATTGGCGTAGATATTTGGACCTGCCGCCATTTGAATGGCGGCAACACGAATCGGCCCCCTGGGGGCTGTTTCAGGAGGAAGCGAGTTACAGGCTACGGAGTCTTGCATATTTGAATTGAAGTGTATTTCCGGGAAGCGGGAATACAGAGTAACTTAAAAGATTGTCTTTATAAAGTATTGGGCTGATATCGCTTCCGGTATTGTCCACAGATCGCCCGCGGGCTACCACGTCTGGATTTAATGCATGGACTGGTTTGGCAGGTATCGTATAACCTCGCGTGAGGAGACTCCGATCATGGTTGAGGTCCTGCCAGTTCCGGGGCAGGTTGCCCTATCCGGGTTACGACAGGATCTGCCCAGGTGCCGCTAATGTTGTAGTCTTTCGATGGAGCAGAGGTTTTTTTCATGGCTGTGCTTGCAATTACCGATGCCATCCCGACTACGGGAGACGCAAGTCCATAGGAAGGAGTAACCCGGATGTGAAGTTTTTGTGTTTCCGCTTCAAGATTCATCTGTCCATTCATGGTAACCCTTGCAGCCGGCCCGTTTATATTAAGCTCATCCGTCGATGCAATGCCACTCGCGATATATATGTTGCCGGAGATGTCGTCAAATCCGAAACCTTCACTGAACACATCACGAAAGTCCAGGGTGATCCGCCGCGGCAGCGAACGGAGATTGAAAATGCCGAAGAGCCTGCCAATTCCTGGCTCAAACCCGGGAAACTGTCCACGTCTTGCGCCAAGCTTAAATTTGCCATACAAGGTGGAGTAATCTACCGACAGGGGATCCCCCTGCCAGGACAGGATGCCCTCAAGCGTGCCGCTTCCACTGGTTACGCGATCAGGAAGGCCGATCCGCTCCAAAAATTTGCCAATGTCATCTGATTTCAGCATGACCGTAGCCTGCGTCTGCGGAGTCGCGGCCCGGCTTTTCCATAAACCTCGCATTGTTATCGAGCTGTCCGGGTTGACAATGTGCAGCTTATCGATATACCAGTTCCGTTCTTCCTGATTTGCAACCAATTCCAGCTTACCCAGTTGTTTCTCGCCAAAAACAAAGTCGTCCGCGATTATATCGAGCGCCGGCAAATCCTTTTCCTGTTGCCTGCTCCTGGTGGATACCGTACCTGGTCCGGAAGGAGGGTTTGCAGGAATGATCAGCCTGTTCAATCGCGCCACTATCTTGCCAGCGCCGGATGGATTCCAGGTGATGCCTCCATTGATCTCCTCACTTGCGATCCTGCAATACCACAGGCCGTCTTTTCTGTCAGCGTCCAGCCTGACATCGTCGAACTGCTTGCCTAGAAAGCCAAGCGATTCTATATACAGGTTTAAGCTGCTCAAACGGGAAGGGGCGGCAGATTGAATTTCGAGCTGCTTGAGCAAGAGGCGCCAGCGGTCGAGATTCAATACGGGCAATGCACCCTTTAGCACGATACCGGGCTCTTCAGGAAGAAAAACGGTTGAGGGACCGAAAACGACGGAACCGCGCTCCATGTAAAAATGACCGGCATCATCCCGAGCGCGGCTGATCTTTGCCTTGATGCGCTCGCCATAGCTCAGGTGCAGTTCCTCGCGCTGCATACCTGTTGCCTTTCTTTCGAATCTCACTGGTATTGCATCATGCGCGGCTTTCGACAACGGCTCGGGCAGATCCGATGAAATTCCCTTCAAGGATGATTCAACGATCACATCCGTGGACCGGTTGTCTACGAGCACCGCTGCTTGCCAATCGCTGCTGCCATGCAGGTGCCGGGTCCAGAAAGGGGCGCTGCGGGACGCGCTTGCTTGCGAGGCTCCATTCAGGTTGTCGAAATTGACCTTGCCGATAGCGGAAAAACGTACCCCACCGCCCGGTATATCAGAGGAAGTGATCAGCACGGGACCGCCGAGAAGATGACCACTCAGGTTTTCCGTTCTTATTCCAGAACCGGTAAAGGTCAGTGCGCCATTCAATTGCTCCAGCTCGGGAATAGGTGAACCCGGATCGATCCGGTTGTTCATGAATCGATAGTTGCCCCACAGTTTGATTTCCCCTGAACCGCGCAAAGGAATATCGAGTTTGAGCAGCAGCCTCCCGTCGCCAGAAATACGGGTATTGTCCACCAGCCAGTTGTCGTAGGCGTCCGGGGTTTTTGCGGCAGCGAATGCTAGAAACTGATGAGTGGCGCCGGTCGCTTCCAGTTCGGTTTTGAGTCTCGCCTCGGCGGCAGTCATGTCAGGAACGATCAGTTTCGCCTTCCCCAGGCGGGTCCCGAGGATGTCTCCTTTGGAAACATTGATCTCCATGCGATTACCGTTGATGCGCACGTTGCCCGCGAGATTCTCCATCCGGGGCCAGCCGGGGAGATGATCGAGCAGCATGCCCGATATCTTTGCGGCAAATTCGAAGACGCCGGGATTGCTTGAGACGAAAGGAGGTCGAGCCAGGTTCCCCTTGAGGTGAAGCCGGGCATTCGAAATATTCCCCGCAACAATGGATTCGCCCAACCAGTCGGGAAAATACTCGCCCCCTTTCGCCCTTCCCTTGACGGGCAGGAGACGCAGCAGAGAAGGCACATCAGCGCGGGTGAGATGAGTTGTCAAGTCGAGGATACCCGGACTGCCAGATACTGCCTGGTAATTTCCATAGGCTGACCCGGCTGCATATGCACTGGAGAAGGAGATATTGCTGAACTTTATCGATTTTGAACCGTTGCTGGTCAGGCTCCATCTTATCTGTCCGGTAAGTATATTCAGCGTTATCGGTTCAACGGGTGTATCCGGTGGTTGCAGCACGGTGTTTTGGGAATCCAGATTCAGCACGCCTCCCTGTTCGGTAATGTCAATATTTCCGCTGACGCCAGTGAAGGCAGGCATACTATCGGACCCTTTCATTCCCAGTTCGGTAAATCTTCCCGTGGCATGGAAAGAAGAAGGCGTCGCCCATTCGCCCGTCCATTTTATCGACATCCAATGCAGTTTACCGCGGGGGGAAACAGCGCGGATTTTAGCCCGGAGCGACTCGCTCATCGGCAGGTATTTCGTCAACTCCTCCAGTTTGTCCAGTCCCAGGTTCTGGACGCTCAAGTTGCTGCTATCCGGTTTGCCGGCATCGCGGTGAAGTTGCTGCAACGAAAAATCCAGCGCGGGCAAGGGCGGTTTACCATAAAACGCAGCAGTGAGCCGACGTGCGAAAAGTTGGCTGCCGTTGCTGTCGTTGTCATCCACCTTGTGCCATCCAACCCTGCCTGCCAGCCTGGTCAGATTCAATTCCGGCAGAGTCGGCGCGAGCCGCGCCTTTACATTCTGCAAGCGCAGGTCTGCCGTAACTTTGTTCATGTCCGCGCCGTCGATACCCGCCCAGATCCGCAGCGCGCCAACGCCCCGATTCAACTTTATTTCCTCGGGGAAAGGCAGCCAGGCACGCCAGGCCGCTATATCGGCGCGGATTATCTGCATGAAAAGCCGACCCCGCCATAATCCAGGATTTGCAAGCGACTCTCCCTTGAAATCCCCGCGCATATCGAGGTGGGCGGCAAGCCGTACGGGGGGTACGGCACGGATGCCGAAGCGATGATGCCTGCCCCGGTTCTCAAGGCGCAGGTTGACCAGCAGTTCCAGCTGCGGGGCGGCGCGCTGTTCATCCTGCCAGAGGATATTGGCATTGTTTATGAGGACTCGCCTCTGGTTGAGGAGCCAATCAAAAAAGCCATCTTCACTTCCGGCAAATTCCTGCTTCAGTGCGAATCCGGCGACATGAATGACGCCGGCAGTGTCTCGACGCACGATCAAATCAGGCTGATCGATTGCGATTTCACGAAAAAGCAATTCGCCATGCAATATCGAACGCCATGAAAACGTGCCTTCAAGGCGGTTCAGCAGCAAGGTGACACCCTCGTTATCATGCACGCGCACATCACGCAGCATCATGTGAGGGCGGAACCCGTCCCAATTCGCGCTGATTTCGCCCAGCGTTACACGTTGGCCGGAAGCATGGCTGATGGCGGAAGCGATGTTTTCACGGTACTGTTCGATATTCGGCAACAGCCAATAGCGGAGAGACAACAGCAGAACCGAAAAGACGGCTACAACTGCAATCAGCATCCATATGGAAAGCCGGAACAGGAAGCTCCGTAGCACAAAAGGCGAAATTGCTGACAGGTTCAATAAATTGTTCCGATATGGGTACTGGGGGAAGGACTCAGGAACATCCGGACCGCTGTTGATATTCGTTAAATCATACTCGAAGGAAGGAACGATATCCGGAGATGAATGCCGAGGGGAGGCGTGACAAAGCGGATTAGATGCAGCAACCGGTTCTTTGTTCAATCCTTCAATAGAAGCTGCGGCACAGGTTGTGCAGGAATTATCTATTCCACTCATTATCCTCCCGTTTTATTTTAACCTGAATTCAACCATGCCTTCCGATAGTCCCGCCAGAGAAATAGTGCAATCTGTCCTGCCGCTGAGCCGTTACGTCCAGGGTCAGCTGGCAAGCGACGCCGGCCTGCTGGCTGAGCTGGAGCAAAACCTGCAGTGCCCTTTTATGCGAGAGGAAATGCAGGCATTTCTGCAGGCGTCCGCTCAAGGAATAAATGATGAGGACGGACTGCACGCGGTCCTGCGCGGCTTGCGTAAACAGGTGCTGCTGCGGGTAGCATCGCGGGACCTGGCAGGACTGGCTGATCTGGCCGAAGTGATGTCATCCATGACAGCTCTGGCGGAGCTTACCATCGGTTTCGCGCTGGAGCGCTTGTACGCCTGGCTGTCTGAGCCAGGGCGTTATGGTCAACCGAAAAGCGCCGATAACCGGGTTCAGCAGATGCTGATCATCGGGATGGGAAAGCTTGGCGGTGGTGAACTCAATGTTTCCTCTGACGTGGATCTTATTTTCGTATATCCGGAAGATGGCGAGACCGATGGGCACCGGTCAATTTCCAATCAGGATTTTTTCGTTCGCCTGGGGCGGAAACTGATTACAAGTCTTAATGACATTACCGCGGACGGTTTTGTTTTTCGGGTGGATATGCGGTTGCGGCCTTATGGGGAAAGCGGGCCGCTGACAATGAGCTTTGGCATGCTGGAAGAATATCTGATCACCCAGGGACGGGAATGGGAGCGTTACGCGTGGATCAAAAGTCGTGTCGTGGCAGGTCCACGCGAAGAAAAATCGGCACCTGTAGAACAGATCACGCAACCCTTCGTGTTTCGCAAGTATCTGGATTTCGACGCTTATGAATCCATGCGTGCGCTTCATGTACAGATCCGCCGGGAGGTTCAGCGCCGGGAAATGTCCGGAAATATCAAGCTTGGGTCGGGCGGTATTCGCGAAATCGAGTTCATTGCCCAGGTATTCCAGCTGATCCGGGGGGGACGCGACCCGGATTTCCGCATCCGGCCCACGCTCGCTGTACTGCGCTTGCTGGGGGAAAAGCAGCAGTTACCGGGGAAAACGGTGGTAGAACTGGTAGAGGCATACGTCTTTTTACGCAATCTCGAGCATCGCCTGCAGTATCTTGACGATCAACAGACCCACGTTCTGCCTGAAAGCCCCCCGGACCAGTCGCTGATTGCGGCTTCGATGGGTTTTGCGTCCTATGATGGATTTTTAAAGAAGCTCAACGATCATCGCTCGAATGTAACGCGACATTTTGAGGCTATCTTCGCGACACCGCGCACTTCGGAGGCCTCCAATGCGCTTGCCGACCTGTGGAAGGCGGGAGAAGACGGCGTTCAAGCCGAAGGCGCGCAGACGCAACTCGCTAAACTGGGGTTTTCCAATCCGGAGAAAGTTCTTGAGTGCGTGGAGGAATTTCGCTCGGGCACCCGCTACAGGCAACTGCCGCAAACGAGCAAAAAACGTATCGATGCGCTTGTTCCTGCCCTGATCGAAGTGGCTGCAAGGTTTCCTTCCGCAGACCTCACGCTGGAACGACTGATCCAGTTGTTGGAGACCATCAGCAGGCGTTCAGCTTATCTGGCCCTGCTACGCGAGCATCCCCATGCGTTGGAGCGGGTAGCCAAGCTCGTCAGCGCGAGCCACTGGGCCAGTGAATACCTGAACAGGCATCCAATCCTGCTGGACGAACTGCTCCCGGGACAGTTTCGAAATCCGCTTGATTGGTCTCGTGCGGGGGAAAGGTTGCTGCGCCAATTGCAGGATGCGGAGGGTTCCGGCGGCACCGATGTCGAACAGCAAATGGATATATTGCGGCATTTCCATCATGCCCAGGTATTTCAGTTGCTGGCGCGGGATGTGGAAGGATTGCTGCCCCTTGAAACCTTGAGCGATCATCTTTCCGATCTTGCCGACTTGTTGCTCGATATCGTATTGCACCTTGCCTGGTCGGGGTTGAGGAGGAGGCATAGAGATATGCCCGCTTTTGCCATCATCGGCTATGGCAAGCTCGGCGGCAAGGAACTTGGTTATGCCTCCGATCTCGATATCATTTTTCTCTATGACGATCCCCATCCCGACGCTCCAGAAAACTACGCCCGGCTGAGCCAGCGTATCAACTCATGGCTTACCAGTTACACTTCCGCAGGATTGCTCTATCAGACAGACCTGCGTTTGCGTCCCAATGGCAGCAGCGGCCTGCTCGTGAGTTCGATCCAGGCATTTGCTGAATACCAGCATCATCATGCATGGGTCTGGGAGCATCAGGCGTTGACCCGGGCGCGATTCGTAGCCGGAGAGGCACAGGTAGGGGAGGCATTCGAGCGTATTCGCAGGGAAGTGCTGCGTCACCCGCGGGAATTGCCGGATCTGAAACGGGAAGTATTACTGATGCGGCAAAAAATGCTCGACGCTCACCCCAATACCAGCGGCTTGTTCGATATCAAGCATGATCGTGGAGGCCTTATCGATGTCGAATTCATCGTGCAGTATCTGGTCCTTGGACACGCCTGCCATCACAAGGAACTGACCGGCAATATCGGTAATATCGCGTTGTTGAAGCTGGCGGCAAAGCTGGGATTGATCCGGAATGAAGTCGCAGAGCCGGCCCTTAATGCCTATCGGGAATTCCGGCGGACGCAACACTGGCTGAGATTGGGCGGTTACTCCGATCTCGCCGGTTCGTCTTCGAACGGCAAATCGCAAAAGTTTGCGCGCGTTGACGCAGACTATTTCAAGGATGAAATCGCGGCAGTATTCCGGTTGTGGAATGAGGTCTTCGGCGCATCCGCGGTTTAGCCCTCCCTGAATGCATGCACATCTGATCAGTGGTTCGATACGAATGAATGCCTGCGCGCTGGAAATACTTCTTTAACCAATGGAGCAATTGTCTCTTGCGGTTTGGATACGAAGTGCTATACCTCTAAAAAGTCCTGAAAAAATTCGACGTTTTTTTTCTTTGGTTATAGTCCGTAAGGACTATTAAATCTTTTAAGAAAGAGGGGAAAAAGGAGAGGTTTACTATGCACTCAGTCAAAATGCTCGCCGGAGCAACGTTTGCTACCGCCATTCTTTGCAGTCCCTCCGCCTGGTCCGCCGCCCCCGTGGTGTACAGCGGATCGGGGGCCAACGCAACTACCGCTCTTGACGCTTTTCGTGCCGCAATCGGAGGTGCCAAGAATACCGGCGCGCCCGAAACGAGCGGTCGCCGCGAAATCAGTTGGGATGGAGTCAAGCTTGATGGTACAGACGTGAATCCGAACACTCAAGTGGTTGACAGCGGTCATACAGTCATCATCCCAGTTGATCGTTTCCGCGGCCAGGGCGCATTATTCGAGGATCCCTATGCGGTAAGCGGAGATGGCTTTGCCAGTGTTAACCCCGCCACGGCGGGCCAGTTTCCTGCCTTCAGTCCCAACAATACCTTCGTCATGCAGGATGACACTCCATACCAGTTCGATGACCGCTTCATCGGCCAAAGCTTCACCATTCCCGGCACAGCGACAGCAGCCGGGACACGCGGTTTTGGCGCCATTTTTATCGGTGCGGAAAAAGCTGGCAGCAGCAGCATCGAATACTTCGGTCATGACAGCAGCGGCCACGAGGTCAGCCTCGGCACCTTTAATGTGCCCACGGGTACCAGCGGCCAGCCGGAGTTCCTCGGTGTGCTGTTCGATCAGCCGGTGGTGACGGACGTGAAACTGGCTGTGGGGACAAACGCTCTGTTCAACTTCGATGGCACCCACTTTCAGTCATTTGGCGGGCAAAATCTTGCTGGCGGTACTGATCTTGCTGTCACCGATGATTTCGTCTACGCGGAACCGACCCTGGCAGCAGCCATTCCCGAGCCAGAAACCTATGCCCTGATGCTCGCTGGCCTTAGCCTGCTTGGCTTGATTGCCTATCGCAAAAAACCCGCGTTTAATCAGTTCTAGCATCATTTCAAACAAACCCCATCTCAGCGATGGGGTTTGTTTTCAGCGGCATTATTTTTGTAGCCGTACTGCTGGGAAGGATTCAAAGCAGCCAGCTGTTCCCGCAAACGGCCCAAACACTCTCAGACCATCTGCAATCGTATTTGCTTATAACGAACTTATACTCTACCGGCAAATCGCCGGGGATGGCACTCAATCCTAAAAACCGCCTGCCGTTAATTGACCTGTCTGTCAGCAGTAAATTCTGGTCTTCAAGTTTGTTGCGAAACCGGAGCTATTCCGTGGCATTCAGGATAAATTCCGCTTTGATAGCAATTCCAGAATAATCCCGGGCACTCACGGACGAGCCGGGATAGGTATGTATGTGGAACGCTTGCAAGTCAGTGCAAACAGTCCGCTTTCCTGCATTCCTTCTCTTGAAAGGGAATCCAGAGGATCAGGAAATACGTTAGAATATACGAACTTAAATTCTCTCCGGAGTCTGTGAATGTCAATGGCTGATCGCGACGGTGTGATCTGGAGTGATGGAAAGATGATTCCGTGGCGTGAGGCTACTACCCATGTACTCACCCATACCCTGCACTACGGGATGGGAGTATTCGAAGGATTGCGTGCCTACGAAACCCCCCGCGGACCTGCAATTTTCCGTCTGAAAGAACACACCGATCGTTTATTCAATTCCGCGCACATCTTCATGATGAAGATGCCCTATGACAGGGCTACGTTGATGCAGGCGCAGTGCGATGTCGTAAGGCAGAACGATCTCAAGTCGGGCTATATCCGCCCCATCGTGTTTTATGGTTCGGAAGCGATGGGCATCTCAGCCAAAACACTTTCCGTGCATGTGGCTATTGCAGCCTGGGCATGGGGGACGTATCTCGGCCCTGATGGTCTCGAAAAAGGTATTCGTGTCAAGACTTCGTCATTTACGCGGCATCATGTGAATATCAATATGTGCCGCGCCAAATCGGTCACCACCTATGCAAATTCCATCCTCGCACATCAGGAGGTAGCGCATGACGGCTATGATGAGGCACTGCTTCTCGATGTGGACGGCTATGTTGCCGAAGGGGCGGGTGAAAACATATTCATCGTGAAGCAGGGCAAATTGTATACCCCTGACATGACTTCCTGTCTGGAAGGCATTACGCGCGCGTCTCTCATAGAGCTCGCGGGAGAAATCGGCATTCCGGTTATCGAGAAGCGCATCACCCGCGATGAAGTCTATTGCGCGGATGAGGCTTTTTTTACCGGCACGGCAGCCGAGGTAACGCCGATCAGGGAACTGGATAACCGCATGATCGGTAGCGGCAGGCGCGGCCCTGTCACGGAAAAGCTCCAGAGCCTCTTTTTTGAATGCGCCAGGGGAAATGGCAAACATGCCGACTGGCTCACCTATGTCTGATAAAACTTTATATCCTCATCGCTACATTTAAGCGATACGTCTTAGGAAAATCCGATGCAGAAGCTTGCTTCCAATACACAGCGCCAGATCGAGGTGACACCCGATGATCTGCCGCTTCATTGTCCCATGCCTTCCATGCTGTTATGGAATTCGCATCCCCGCGTTTTTCTGCCCATAGAAGATACAGGGGAAGCGCTGTGTCCCTACTGCGGCACCCATTATGTACTCAAGGGCGGCGCAGTTGCAGGTCATCATTGATCGAAGCACACTTTAAAGTCCAGATATGAGCAGCACAGTCGTAAAGAGTGTGAATGCTGCCCTGAAGTATCATTAAGGTCCTTGGTACAACCGAAGCTCATCTTTTATCCACTTATCATCCATGCGCCAACTTCCATCAGAAATCTTCAAAGCCTATGACATCCGAGGGATTTTCGGAAAAACACTGACCGTTGAAGGTGCCGAAGCGATTGGTCACGCCATCGGCTCTGAGGGGCGTGCACGCGGGCTTGCCGCCATCACCATAGGGCGCGACGGCAGGTTGTCAGGTCCCGAGCTGGTGCAAGCCTTGGCCAGGGGTCTGCAAAAAAGCGGTGTCAACGTAATCGATGTTGGTGCTGTCGCGACCCCGATGCTCTACTACGCGGCGCATGAGTTGTCCGGTTATTCCGGCGTGATGGTAACCGGGAGCCATAATCCGCCGGAATACAATGGCTTTAAAATGGTACTGGGGGGAGAAACGCTTGCTGCGGAATCAATACAGGCCTTGCGTGCGCGTATCGAAAATGAAGACCTTGCTCACGGCAATGGCAGTTACCACAAGCAGGATATTGCGGAAGGGTATCTCCGGCGCATAACCGCGGACATAAAGCTGGCACGGCCCATGAAGATTATCGTCGATTGTGGCAATGGGATACCCGGTTTATACGCTCCGGAACTGTACCGCAGGCTCGGATGCGATGTAACGGAGCTGTTTTGCGAGGTCGATGGCACTTTCCCCAATCATCATCCGGATCCTTCGGTACCGGAGAATCTGCGGGATATGGTGCAGACGCTTGAAACGACTGATGCCGAGATAGGACTGGCGTTCGATGGAGATGGTGACCGCGTGGGCGTGGTTACCAAAAATGGAACGGTCATTTATCCGGATCGGCAATTGATGCTGTTTGCAGCCGACGTGTTGTCGCGGAACCCGGGCGGCAGGATCATTTTCGATGTGAAATGTACGCGCAACCTGGCGCCGTGGATCGTGCAGCATGGCGGCGAGCCGATCATGTGGAAAACCGGCCACTCCTTCATCAAGGGTAAACTGAAGGAAACCGGGGCGCTGCTGGCGGGGGAGATGAGTGGGCATATCTTTTTCAAGGAGCGCTGGTATGGCTTCGATGATGGACTCTATGCCGGGGCGCGTTTGCTGGAACTGCTCAGTTCCAGGGTGGATATTGAGGCTGCATTCAACTCGATTCCGGACGCGGTCAGCACCCCGGAATTGCAGATCAGGTTGAAGGAAGGGGAAAACTACGCGATTATCGCGCAGCTGCAGAAAACAGCGCGCTTTGACCGGGCTGAACGCATCATTACTACCGATGGAATGCGAGTCGAATATGAAGATGGTTTCGGCCTCGCGCGCTCATCCAATACCATGCCGGTAATCGTGCTGCGCTTCGAGGCAGACAGCGAGGCAGCTTTGAGGTGTATTCAGAACGATTTTTGCAGAGCGATCCTGAAAATCAAACCGGATGCGGAACTGCCTCATCAAATGAGGGGAAATCTTCTTTCCGCCACATGCTGATGAGCGCTGGAATGTTCTGAAGACGTTGCCAGCAAGCTATAGGAATGGAATGTCCCAAATAGGAAGTCAAACCGAGATATAACTTATAACTGAATATGATGAACAGGAGAGAGGGCACCAGGACCAACGTTTTGTTCGTTTGCATGGGCAACATCTGCCGCTCGCCCACCGCTGAGGCCGTTTTTCGGCACCAGGTCATCGCGGCTGGGGTGGAGGACGAAATCCACATCGACTCTGCCGGTACACATGATTACCACATCGGCGAGCCGCCGGATGAAAGGGCGCAAAGAGCAGCGGGAAGAAGGGGTTATGACACAAAAGCATTACGTGCTCGCATGGTAGATGAAAAGGACTTCGAGTTCTTTCACTATATTCTGGCGATGGACAGATCGAACCTGGCTGTCCTTCAGAGAGAATGTCCAGCGGAATACAGTCATAAACTCGGATTACTGATGCAGTACAGTGAAAAATTCTCCGAAGGAGTACAGGAGGTACCGGACCCTTATTTTGGAGGGAGCCAGGGCTTCGAGCATGTACTCAACCTGGTGGAGGAGGCCGGGCGGGGGCTGCTCAACCGGATTCGTACGGAAAATCGGGAAATGGGTTGCGCTGAATAACCGGCCGAGGGCTGCTGCGGCAGAGGATTACAAAGGGTTTCGTGAAGACGAGGTAGTGGATGGAGACAGGCGGTTTGCACACGTCCCCACCGGCACTGTTGCAATATACTTGTTCTGCATTCCTGTACCTGTCAGCAATACAATCCGCGTTGCACGAGGAGGCCTACCTCAAGTGCAAGCGGAATTCCATCAAACTGCTGGATGAGGTGGCGCACAGTGCGGCCAATGAGTGTCGATGCCCGATATCGATGTGTATAAGGCGGGAGAGTTTATCCCGCCTTTTTTGTGAATCAGGTTGAACGTGTTTTTACTTATGGGTTTCGACCTGTATCAACGATTCGTGCTGCTCGATTACCGGTGGAGGAGGCGTTCTTTTACGTCGAGGCTGCGCTTTCATTGCTTCTCCTTCCGCTTCGGTTTCAGCAGGTTTTATCTTTTCGGGAAGGGTCTCGATCATGATCAGACCGGCTGCACTTAAATCGAGGGATTGCGTAGCCCTTGGTTGCTGAGGAGGCTCAGCTTGCTGTCCCTCCTGCTCCCGGACTTCTTCCTGTTCGATTTCTGCGGTTTCTGCATGGGGCATAGGCATTTCCAGGGCGCTCACGAGAACCTTGGAGGTGTCGTCCTTCGGAACGCCCGTTGCTGCTTCAACCGGCCGCTCTGATACCGGCGGTTCTGGTGCCATTGAAATCGACGCACCCATAACCGCTGCTTCGGCCGCTGCCTCCCTCCGGTCCTCAGACAGTTCCTCGGATGGCTCATAAGCAATCTGCTGTTCATTCGCTGGAGCCATTTTTTCGGCTATCTCGGCCATCGTAGCTGCCGGAGCGGGAGCAGATTCGACTGCGGCCACCTCGACCTCGGACACAACTTCGGGTACAACTGGGGGCACAGCTTTGGATACAGCTTCGCGCACAATTACCGGCAAAGTTCTATCCGCACGCAAAGGTTCGGAATGGATATCACTCCTTGCTCCTGCGGAGGGTTTCATCAATGCCTCTTTTTCGTCCAGGAGGGCAGAAGCCAGGACAAGCGACGGTGTTCCATTTATCGGGCTCGAAATGATATCCGCCCCAGGACTGTCCTCATGCGCGACCTGATCGGCAGATTGCTGGGGAGGAGAATCCTTTGCAATTGTCTGTCTGGCTTCACGCGCTGCACGATCCAGGCGCTCGCTCCGGTCGCGTTGCCTGCCACCACGCCGTCTGCGGCGGCTGCCTTCCTCACTTGGCTGTACGACTTCTTCCACGGCGGACGGTTGCTCAGAAGAGGGCTTGAGTTCTGTCCGCGGTTTTTCTTCACGCTGCGGCCGGGAATGCTTTTTCGCAGCAGCTTTTTCGCCCTGAGTTTTTGCCTCACTGCGTTCCTGGCGCTGCGGCACAGCTTCGCGCGCCGGTCCCGCTGCACCGCCTGCGCCGACTTCGCTCCCACGTGCCACGCGCTCGTCACGTGGACGTTGAGCGGCGCGTGCTGCCTTTTCACTTTCACCGTTGCGTCCTTCCCGGCGGTCGCGGCGTCCCTGGCCCCGTTCCTCACGATGTGCAGCAGCGGCGGCCGGTTCGTGCCGAACGGTCTTTTCGCCGACTCCCACCTGTTTAAACCAGCCGAATATTTTATCGAGCAGGGAAAGCGGTTCCGGTTCATGCTGCGGTTTTTGCTCGCGTACCGGCGCAGGTTGCGACGGTGTGATGCCTCTTACCGCTGCCTGCTGCCGCACAGGCCTGGCTTCCTGTCCGCTGGAAGGCAGGGGAATCTCCTGGGGCGGTTTTTCCACCAACTGGTAACTCGTCTGAACTTCACCAAGTTTTACGTCGTCATGACGCAGGCGAGTGATGCTGTAATTGGGCGTCTCGAGATGGATGTTGGGGATCAGAACGACACTTACTTTCAGGCGTGCTTCGATTGCATGAATTTCCGCACGTTTTTCGTTCAGCAGGTAGGTCGCTACATCCACCGGCACCTGAGCATGCAGCACCGCTGTATTTTCCTTCATCGCTTCCTCCTGAATGATTCTGAGGATATGCAACGCCGAGGAATCGGTGCCCCGGATGTGACCGGTGCCGTGGCAGCGCGGACAGGAAATGTAACTGCTTTCACCCAGGGAAGGCCGCAGCCGCTGGCGCGATAATTCGAGCAAACCGAAGCGGGAAATCTTGCCCATCTGCACGCGTGCCCGATCGTAGCGCAACGCGTCGTGCAACCGGTTTTCCACCTCGCGCTGGTTGCGCGAAACTTCCATGTCGATAAAGTCGATGACCACAAGGCCACCGAGGTCGCGCAACCGCAGTTGTCGCGCAATTTCGTCTGCCGCCTCCAGATTGGTAGCCAGAGCCGTCTGTTCGATGTCGGAACCACGGGTGGCACGGGCTGAATTTACGTCCACCGATACCAGGGCTTCCGTATGATCGATCACGATCGCTCCACCTGAAGGAAGGGTAACCTGTCGCGAATATGCGGTTTCGATCTGGTGTTCGATTTGAAAGCGGGAAAACAGGGGCACGTCGTCCCGATAGAGCTTGACTCGCGCTACATTGCCTGGCATGACATGCCCCATGAACTGGCATGCCTGCTCATAGATGCTTTCCGTGTCAATCAGGATTTCACCGATTTCCTGATTGAAGTAATCCCGGATTGCCCTGATGACGAGGCTGCTTTCCTGGTAAATCAGGAAAGCGCCGCTCTGGCCTTTGGAAGCATCTTCAATAGCGCGCCATAACTGCAGCAGGTAGTTGAGGTCCCACTGCAACTCTTCTTCGCTGCGTCCTATCCCTGCCGTCCGGGCTATGATGCTCATGCCCTGGGGAATGTTCAAATGCGACATGACATCGCGCAGTTCGGCGCGGTCTTCGCCCTCTATGCGGCGCGAGACACCTCCCCCGCGCGGGTTATTGGGCATCAGCACCAGATAACGGCCCGCAAGTGAGATATAGGTGGTAAGTGCGGCTCCTTTTGTTCCCCGTTCGTCCTTGTCCACCTGGACGATGAGCTCCTGGCCTTCATGAAGCGCGTCCTGGATTCGAACCCGGCCCGGGTCCGGGCTCTCTTTCAAATAAGTGCGGGAAATTTCCTTGAACGGCAGAAAACCATGCCGCTCACCGCCGTACTCGACGAAGGCGGCTTCGAGACTCGGTTCAAGACGGGTGATAACAGCTTTGTAGATATTGCTCTTGCGTTGTTCCTTGCCGGCAGACTCAATGTCGAGATCGATGAGTTTTTGACCGTCGACAATAGCGACACGCAATTCCTCCGGCTGTGTCGCATTAAATAACATGCGTTTCATTTTTATGCCTCCCGCGCTCTAGTCACGGGCAGACAGCCTACGCGCCCAGGAAAACATGTGTCCTGCGCGGCGTATACGAGAGCTTTTAGTCAGACAACTTGATCATGGCGTCAGGGCTGCTTGTTAAAAATGGCCACTTCTCTGGCTTATTCTCTGGCTTGTCACTGTGGCCCTGCTTTATTTCGCAAGCAGAACCAGGAAATTAGTTTCAATCAGGCTTCGACTAGGGCTGCCCGTAACCAGGCGCTTCGAAACTGAAAACTGAAATCGACGTGTGCTTTGAGCGCGTAAATCCATTACTATCGCTACTTTATTGGTGAGCGACATTAACCATATCTTGAGGTCAGCTCTTTTCCCTCGGATAAAATCCCATCAACAGTACCACCGCGTGCACCGGATAAAGGATAGACTGGAACCCTGACTTGACAAGTATAAGTAGAGTTAAAGATTTACGCAAAGAATTTCCTCCAAGTCCTGCGGTGAGGGAAATCATAGGGGAGGACAGCAAAGGACAGCGTATTGATAATTTTTTAATCAAACGCTTGAAAAACGTGCCCAAAAGTCACATCTACCAGTTGTTGCGCAGCGGGCAGGTGCGGATTAACAGCAAGCGAACCGCTCCTGACTACCATCTCCGGTCCGGAGATACCGTTCGCATACCCCCGGTGAGAATGGCGGAAAAACCGGCGGCGCCCCCGAAGAAATTGAGCAAACCGGGTTTTATTGCATTCCAGGTTTTGTTCGAGGATGATGCATTGATTGCCGTCCACAAGCCTCCCGGAGTTGCCGTGCATGGAGGAAGCGGCATAAGTTTCGGAGTGATAGAGCAATTGCGCGCCCAGCATCCTGACTGGAGGTTTCTGGAACTCGTGCATCGGCTGGACAGGGAAACTTCCGGCGTATTGCTCCTTGCCAAGAACCGGCCGGCACTTGTAGAGTTGCATCGGCAACTTCGTGCTGGAGAGGTGGAAAAGCACTACCTGACCCTGGTCAAGGGGCGGTGGCGTAATGCGCGACAGAGTGTCAGGCTGTCGCTCAGAAAATATCTGACATCCGCCGGCGAGCGGCGTGTAGCGGTGGAAAAGGGTGCAGATGAAAAAAAAGGTGGAGATGAGAAAAAAGGCGGAATGAGCGCCCATACTGTTTTCATTCTGCAAAAATCTTGGCAGAGCTTCAGCCTGCTGGAGGCTGAACTGAAAACCGGGCGTACCCATCAGATTCGCGTGCACCTTGCTTATCTCGGGTTTCCTATAGCGGGAGATGACAAGTATGGTGATTTTGCCTTGAATAAGGATATTGCCCGGCGTGTTCCTGGTTTGGGACGCATGTTTCTCCATGCCTGGGCGGTCGAATTCACGCATCCCGTTACGCATGAAAAACTTCGCCTCGAAGCGCCATTGCCGGACGATCTGCAAAAATTTCTGGATGCAATGGATAGCCACGATAAACCATCGAGGCTTCCGGCGGAAAGGACGTTCTCCTGACTTTTTCCCTCGCAGCAACTCAAGTATCTTATTCAATAGAGATCGCTGCCACAGGTATGAGGAGGAAGCCAATGAGCAGTTTTGGCGGTTTTATGTTTGTGGCCTGTCGCTGCGGCAGGACGCTTTATTTGACTTGAAGGATCGAAATAATTATGTCTGATTCACAGAATCGAAATGAAGATTGGGACAGGCAGGTGCTGGAAAAGCTGGTGTTCTCCACCTTGCAGGAACAGCGCCGCACGCGGCAGTGGGGGGTATTTTTCAAGTCTATTACTTTTATCTGGCTGTTTATCCTGCTATTTTTTGGTCTTGGCTGGTTTGGGGACAGCGGTATGTCCATTTCCGGCAAGCATACCGCTCTCGTCGACTTGCGCGGTGTAATCTCTCCCGATAGCATCAGCAGCGCGGAAAATATCACTGCTGGCTTGCAGCAGGCATTCAAAGATGCAAAAACGCAGGGTGTGATCTTGCGTATCAACAGTCCTGGGGGAAGTCCTGTCCAGGCAGGATACATCAATGATGAGATACGCCGCCTGCGTGCAGAATATCCTGAAATACCGCTCTACGCGGTCGTGGAAGATATCTGCGCTTCGGGTGGCTATTATGTAGCGGTTGCCGCCGACAAGATATATGTGGACAAGGCAAGTATCATTGGTTCCATCGGTGTCCTGATGAACGGATTTGGTTTCACAAAGGCCATGGAAAAACTTGGCATCGAAAGGCGGTTGATTACGGCAGGGGAAAACAAGGCCTTTCTCGATCCATTTTCTCCCAACAATCGCGAGCAGGAGGAATATGCAAAGAAAATGCTGGGTGATATCCATGAGCAATTCATTCAGGTAGTTCAGCAAGGCCGGGGCGAACGCCTGAAAGAAAGGCCGGAAATATACAGCGGCAAGATATGGACAGGTCAAAAAAGTGTCGAACTGGGACTTGCTGACGGAATGGGCAGCGCGGAATATGTGGCGCGGGAAATTATCAAAGCGGAACACATTGTCGACTACACAACCCGGGAGGGAGTTGCCGAGCGCCTCGCCAAGCGTTTTGGGGGAGTGCTGGCGGAAACGCTGAGTGGTTTGGGAATGAGTGCGGGACTGCGCTAATCCGGATATTTCGCCAGATTACCTCTCGGGCAGCAAGTGGTGAGGGCGAGCAGTGTCTTCCGAAGGAAGATGCGATCCCGAAACGGGAAAGTGCAAAGCGACCGCGCGGGGAAAAAGTACTCTGTTTGACGATACGCTTCCCCTAAGCGTATACCACGAGATAGGGCGCGGTCGCGGCGTCCCTCCGCTGCCCGATCCCCACTTTGCGGGGCCCCTCGGGCTACGCTCTCGGCGTTCCCGATTACCAGCATGCTCAAACATCATTAGCGGCTGGAGCTGGAGCGCAAAAGCGACCGCGCGGGGAAAAAGTACTCTGTTTGACGATACGCTTCCCCTAAGCGTATACCACGAGATAGGGCGCGGTCGCGGCGTCCCTCCGCTGCCCGATCCCCACTTTGCGGGACCCCTCGGGCTACGCTCTCGGACGCCCTATCCCTGCAGCAGAAAGACTGTGGGTTTGTTAACAAGATCGGGTAAGGCGAGTTTCCATTCCTTGATGGTCCTGGTTGCGATGAATTCGCCGGAAAGAGTAAGGTTGCACGCGATGCAGAGAGCTGTTCCTTCGCGGCAGGTGGCAGTGATTGCCTCCAGCAGCTTCTGGTTGCGATAAGGCGTTTCGATGAATATCTGAGTTTGATCGCTGGTTATTGAACTCTTTTCCAGTTCAATGATTTTTTTTATACGCTTGCTATTTTCAACCGGCAGGTAGCCATGAAATGCAAAGCCCTGGCCATTCAATCCGGAGGACATCAGTGCGAGAAGAATGGAGGAGGGGCCGACGAGAGGAACTACCCGGATGTTCTTCTGGTGAGCCAGACGTACCAATCCAGCTCCCGGATCGGCTATTGCGGGGCAGCCAGCTTCCGATAACAATCCTGTATCTATTCCCGCGAGCAGCGGCGCAAGCAGGTTCCCAAATTCCCTGACCTGAGTGTGTTCGTCCAATACCTCCATGGTAATCTGCTGCAGAGGGAGCGCGCTGCCTACCTGTTTCAGAAATTGCCTGGCTGTTTTCGGATGCTCGACAATATAATGATCGAGCCGGGCAATGCATTCACGAACCGCGGGAGGTACTGTCCAGCCAATATCGCTGTTGCCTAATGGTGCAGGAATGAGATAGAGCGTTCCTGTACTCAAACTATCTCGACACCTTCAAGCGTCAGCATTTCAACCAGCGCAATCAGCGGTAAACCGATCAATGCAGTGGGGTCCTCGCTTTCCATATGCTCTATCAGCGCGATCCCCAGTCCTTCGAGCTTCGCACTGCCAGCACAGTGATACGGTTGTTCCTTATCGAGATAATTTTCTATCTGATGGTCGCTTAATAGACGGAATTTGACGCGAGAGGGCACGAGGCGCGCCTGCATGTTGCCTTGATCACTGTTGAAAAGGCAAAGTGCAGTATAAAACAGAACTTCTTTTCCACGGACAAGCTGCAACTGTCGGGTTGCATTGTGATGGTTCAGTGGTTTTCCGAGCTGGATACCTTCGAAAACCGCTACCTGGTCGGCGCCGATAATTAAAGCGCCGGGATGAGTTGCTGCAACTGCACGGGTTTTCGCAGCAGCCAGGCGAACGGCAGTAGCGTCGGGACTCTCGCCGGGCAAAGGCGTTTCATCGATATCCGGATTGCTGACATCGAAGGAGATCTGCAGGCGCTGGAGAAGGTCCCGGCGATAAATGGAACTGGACCCTAATATAAGCTGTTGCGCAATCTGCTGTGTTTTCAATGTTTATTATTCTGAAGAGGAGGGAGCTTTTTTGACACCCAAGAGCAAAAAATATATCATGCGCGCCGTGTGACGCTGCAAATTGACCAGGATTGTAATACCAAGTGCGCGCCGACATCAATTGAGGACCGGGCGCGGCTTGCAGATATAAAGCAATAAAGAAGAAGTTATGTCTTATGTCCGGGTAACCGCAATATGGGGTATTTCCAGAAAAGCAGCGAGATTTTGAAGCCGATAGAAGACAAGAGCGCAATGTTTATGGTTGTCCCGCTCGTCATAGATTCCCTGGATTTCGCGTGTAAGGCGGAAGTGCGCCGTGGTAAGATCGCGATTGCCGGATTTCAGCGACTGCAGGATTATCTGGTTAACAACTCAGGTGAGTTGGGATATGCAGTTATTGGGGTGCTGGACGCAAACGGAAGGCCGGTTTTGCGCGTAGACATTCAAGGTGTCGTAAAACTTCAATGCCAGCGTTGCCTGGAGGAACTCGAGCATGTGCTCGATATCCATACGGAGTTGCTACTGGCGCAAAATGAGCAAGAGCTCCAGAGCTTTGATGAGGACGAGTCCGTGGACTGCATTCTGGCTCAGCCCGACATGGATGTTCTGTCGCTTATCGAGGATGAAATCATTCTGGGTCTGCCCGTATCTCCACGCCATGAACAGGGCGAATGTACGCCTGGTGGGCGGGAGGAGGGGAAGACAACAAGGGAAGCATCTCCCTTTGCCGCTTTGGCGGCACTGAAAAAAACGCATTGAATTTATTGAGGAGTTGAATTTATGGCAGTGCAACAAAACAAGAAGTCCCCCTCCAAGCGGGGCATGCACCGGTCGCACGATTTTCTGAGGACGAGGTCCCTGTCGGTTGATTCCGGCACGGGTGAGGTGCATTTGCGTCATCACATCAGCCCCAACGGCTATTATCGCGGCAAAAAGGTCGTCAAAACAAAAGAAGATTGAATTTCGCCCGTTGATTTTTTCGGTCCGAAGTTTATTCCGGCCTCAAGGGTAGAAATTGACTATAACCGTAGCTGTAGACTGCATGGGCGGCGATCACGGCCCTCATGTGACGGTTCCCGCAGTCGTCGACTATCTCCAGCGCAACCCCGCGATCGACGTGGTTCTGGTAGGGTTGCCTGATGTTATCGAATCCGAGTTGCGCGCCATGAGGCGTACGCAGAGCTCTCGGCTCAGGATTCATGCTGCAAGCGAGGTTGTCGGCATGGACGAATCTCCTGCCGCGGCGTTGCGGGGTAAAAAAAATTCTTCGATGCGCATTGCGCTCGACCTGGTCAAGAGAGGTGAAGCGCAGGCCTGCATCAGCGCCGGTAACACTGGAGCGTTGTTAGCGACTTCCCGGTTTGTGTTGAAGACGCTCCCCGGCATCGATCGGCCGGCCCTTGCCGTGGTATTGCCCACCATGAAAGGGCATACCTATGTGCTTGATCTCGGCGCAAACGTAGATTGCACTGCGGAGCACCTGCTTCAGTTCGGTGTGATGGGCGCCACCCTGGTCTCGAGTATCGAGAACAAGGAAAAACCGAGCATCGGTTTATTGAATATCGGCGAGGAAGAGATCAAAGGAAATGATGTGGTGAAGCGTGCGGCGGAACTGCTACGTGACAGTGGGCTTAATTTCTACGGAAATATCGAGGGAAACGACATCTATAAAGGAACGACCGATGTGGTTGTGTGCGATGGCTTCGTCGGCAATGTTGCTCTGAAAACCTCGGAAGGCGTGGCGCAAATGCTCTCGCATTACCTGCGCGAAGAATTCAGGCGGAACCTTCTCACTAAACTTGCGGGGCTTATCGCCCTGCCTGTGATCAGAGCCTTCAAGCGCCGTGTCGATCACCGACGCTACAACGGAGCCAGTCTGCTCGGACTCCGCGGCATCGTCATCAAGAGCCATGGTTCGGCTGACAGGCGCGCATTCGGCTTTGCGATTGCGCGCGCCGTGGATGAAGTACGGGGTGGGATGTTGCGCCATATAAGCGAACGGGTGGCGCAATTACCGCATCAAACCATGCAATCCTCCTCATACAGCCGGTCGCTGCCGGAAGAGAGTCCGGTATGAAGTACGCCAGAGTCATTGGAACCGGCAGTTATTTGCCCGATAAAATTCTCACCAATCATGATCTGGAGCGCATGGTCGACACGAGCGACGAGTGGATCCGGACTCGTACCGGCATTGCCCAGCGGCATATCGCCGCCGATTCGGAAATGGCAAGCGATCTCGCTTTGAATGCGAGCCGTGAAGCAATAAAGGCAGGTGGGATTGATGCGCGGGAGATCGAACTGGTGATTGTCGCCACCACCACACCTGACATGATATTTCCCAGCACGGCGTGCATCCTGCAGGATAAGCTCGGTATCGGGGATTGCGCCGCATTTGATGTACAGGCGGTATGCAGCGGTTTTATCTACGCGCTTGCCACTGCAGATATGTTCATTCGAGCCGGGAAATGCCGGACTGCGCTGGTTGTCGGCGCAGAAGTCTATTCACGCATACTGGACTGGAGCGACCGCAGCACTTGCGTACTGTTCGGTGACGGCGCGGGTGCTGTGCTGTTGACGAGTGATGAACAGCCCGGCATCCTTTCAACGCATTTGCATGCGGACGGGAGTCAGAGCAAGATTCTTTCCGTACCGGCTACCATCTGTGGCGGCAAAGTACAAGGCACGCCCTTTGTCGTGATGGAGGGTAATACAGTTTTCAAGTTTGCGGTAAAGGTTCTGGAAGAAGTCGTACATGAGGCTTTGACTGAAAACAACCTGGAGCCGTCGGATATCGATTGGTTGATTCCGCATCAGGCCAATATCCGTATTATTGCTTCTACCGCAAAAAAACTCGGTATTCCCATGGATAAGGTCGTCGCTACGGTGGATAAGCACGGCAACACTTCCGCTGCCTCGATTCCATTAGCCATCGATATCGCTGCTCGCGACGGGCGCATCAAATCTGGCCAGCATGTGCTTCTCGAAGGCGTGGGGGGAGGTTTTACCTGGGGAGCGGCATTGATTCGCTGGTAAGGCAGCGCCTGCTGCTGGGCTCCCGTATTTTAATTGTTCTTGTTTCAGTTCCCTTTTCAGCCGGGTTTTAAAAACTTTTCTTTCCCAGGCTCGAAGGTTTTTTCGTTGCCTGCCGCAGATGGAACTGTCGAAGGGTTGTACTGATACTGATGAGCGCACAGGTTAAATTTGCATGTGTTTTCCCGGGACAGGGGTCTCAGTCCATAGGAATGATGACCGGATATGGCAATTTTCCGGTGGTACGGCAGACTTTTGCTGAAGCATCCGATGTGTTGAAGCAGGATTTGTGGGGGATGGTGTGTGACGGTCCGGCCGATACCCTCAACCTGACCGTTAATACCCAGCCGCTGATGCTGGCTGCCGGAGTAGCGGTTTATCGGGCGTGGCAGACCTTGGGTGAAGTCAGGCCGGCCTTCATGGCGGGCCATAGTCTCGGGGAATATACAGCGCTGGTAGCGTCCGAGGCATTGTCTTTTGCTGATGCCTTGCCGTTGGTACGCTTTCGCGCGGAGATAATGCAGCAGGCTGTGCCTGAAGGAGTGGGCGCGATGGCGGCGATTCTCGGACTCGATGATGACGTTGTGCGGTCGATCTGCCAGGAGGTTACGGAAGCCTCGGATGGGGAATCGCTGGAACCGGCAAATTTCAATTCGCCCGGGCAGGTCGTGGTTGCGGGTCACAAAGATGCGGTGGTTCGCGGCATGGAAGCGGCAAGGTCTAAAGGCGCAAAGCGGACCGTCATATTGCCCATGAGCATTCCTTCGCACTGCTCCTTGATGAAACCCGCAGCGGAAAAAATGCGCCAGCAACTGGCGCAAGTCACGCTTCGTTCACCCAAGATCCCATTATTGCACAATGCGGATGTGGAACAGCACGAGGATGCTGAGAGCATCAAGGAAATTCTGGTCCGGCAGTTGTTCAATCCTGTCCGCTGGACGGAGATCATCCGTTTTATTTCTGGTGCCGGGATCCATCATGTGGTGGAATGCGGGCCGGGTAAGGTCCTGTCAGGACTCAATAAACGTATAGATGCAAATTTGCAGAGCCTCGCATTGACCGACGATGCGGCACTTGGCCATGCGGCGGCTTTGGCAGGATAAAGGTCAAGCGGACATATTCAGCGTGTCTTGCTCATCATTGAACGACGTATTGGAAGATCATGCCGCAAAATCATATAGCTCTTGTAACGGGTGCCAGCCGGGGAATCGGGCAAGCCATTGCCCTTGAACTTGGTAGACAGGGGATTACCGTTATCGGTACAGCGACAACAGAGGATGGCGCCCGAAATATCGATCACTTCCTGAAAGAGGCAGGCTTCAGGGGCACGGGAATGGCATTGAACGTGAATAACTCCGTACAGGTCGAAAGCGTTATCAAGACGGTACAAGAGGAATTCGGCGAGATCTCGATCCTGGTTAACAATGCCGGCATCACCCGCGACAACCTGCTTCTCCGTATGAAGGATGAAGAATGGGATGAGATCATGGAAACGGATCTCAAATCGGTGTTTCGCTTGAGCCGCGCCGTGCTGAGGTCAATGATGAGAGTGCGTTACGGGCGCATAATCAATATTTCCTCGATAGTCGGCGCTACCGGAAATATCGGCCAGGCCAATTATGCCGCTGCAAAGGCTGGAATATTCGGTTTCAGCAAATCCCTTGCCCGGGAGGTAGCCAGTCGCAATATCACGGTCAACTGTATCGCGCCCGGGTTCATTGCAACAGACATGACTCAATCCCTTACAGAAAAACAACAGCAGGCATTATTTCAGCAGATTCCGGTCGGAAGGCTTGGATGTCCCGAGGATGTGGCGACAGCAGTGGCTTTTATTGCCTCACCCGCTGCCGCATACATAACGGGCGCCACCCTTCACGTGAACGGCGGAATGTATATGGATTAGCAACGGGAACGGCGCGTCATAAGCGGATTCCGCCTCATCCAGTCGCGGCACGTGGCTGTACGGCTGTCGGGAATGGGGAATGGGTTTGGTGTCCGGTGCCTTTGGTCTGGAATGCGTCGATTTTACTAATATGGAAAACTTGCTAGAATGGCGGCGTTTTTTCTTACGGAGAGAGGTTATCTAGATGGAAAACGTGGAACAACGTATAAAAAAAATTGTAGCGGAGCAATTGGGCGTGAACGAGGCTGATGTCAAAAGCGAATCTTCCTTTGTGGATGATCTGGGCGCCGATTCACTCGATACGGTGGAGCTTGTGATGGCGCTGGAAGAGGAGTTCGAGTGCGAAATTCCTGACGAACAGGCTGAGAAAATAAATACTGTTCAACAGGCAATCGACTATATCAATTCTCACAGCAACTGATTTTGTTTCCAGTAAATCTATATCGGAGTCATTTTGTCGAAACGTAGGGTAGTGGTCACGGGACTAGGCATAATTTCGCCGGTCGGTAATTCGGTTTCAGATGCCTGGGCCAATATTCTTGCCGGAAAATCCGGGATTACTCGAATCAGCCGTTTCGACTCTTCCGCATTCGCTTCTCAGATAGCCGGAGAAGTCAAAGGTTTTGATATCACGAATTATCTTACCGCCAAGGACGCGCGGCGAATGGATGTGTTCATTCATTATGGCATGGCTGCAGGAATTCAGGCGGTAAAGGATGCGGGTATTGAAGACATAGCCGCCAGCAATCTCGATCCTGAACGAATCGGCGTCAATATCGGTTCCGGTATTGGGGGGTTGTCCATGATCGAGGGAACGTATGACGCTTATCACGCTGGTGGTGCGCGTAAGATTTCCCCATTTTTCATTCCCAGCACCATCATCAACATGATCGCAGGTAATCTGTCCATCATGTATGGTTTTCAAGGGCCGAATCTGGCCATTGTCACCGCTTGCACTACCGCTACCCACTGTGTGGGAGATTCAGCCCGGCTGATAGAATATGGGGATGTGGATGTGATGATCGCGGGGGGAGCTGAATCCTGCGTGACACCCCTTGCGATAGGTGGATTTGCGGCAGCGCGAGCGCTTTCCACCCGCAATGACGACCCTGCCACTGCCAGTCGGCCATGGGATAAGGGCCGCGATGGTTTTGTCCTGAGTGAGGGAGCCGGTGTTCTGGTGCTGGAAGAGATGGAGCATGCCAGACGTCGCGGAGCCAGAATTTATGCTGAGCTTGCCGGTTTTGGCATGAGTGCCGATGCGTATCACATGACTGCACCTTCTGAAGACGGAGAGGGCGCCGCGCGTTGCATGACGAATGCCCTCCGAAATGCAGGACTGAACGCAGATGACGTCGACTACATCAATGCCCACGGTACATCGACGCCGCTGGGAGATGTTGCAGAAACCGTCGCAGTAAAGCGATGCTTTGGAGAGCATGCAAAACAGCTCGTGGTGAATTCTACAAAATCCATGACGGGGCATTTGCTCGGTGCAGCAGGTGGGGTAGAAGCAATATTCAGCGCGCTGGCCGTACACCACCAGGTTTCACCTCCCACGATCAATATTTTCGATCAGGATCCGGAGTGCGATCTGGATTATGTTCCCAACCATGCGCGAGAAATGAAGATCGATGTGGCAATGTCGAACTCATTTGGTTTTGGCGGTACGAACGGCACCTTGATTTTCCGAAGAACCTGATTTCTGCTTTGTGGCGAAACTACTGAAGCGCTTCATCCGCGTCGTTTTTCTGGGAGCGGCGCTCTTTTCCGCATGGGTGGGGTATAGGGTCAGCAAACCCGTTGAGCTTCCCATTGTTCCTTATGAATTTTCGATCGAGCAAGGCAGCAGTGTAAAGACCATCGCCAGTCAACTGGCGAATGCCGGTGTTTTGCCTGACGCCTGGTCTTTTGTCCTGTTGTCGCGCTTGATGGGTGTCGCTACATTACTCAAGGCGGGAGACTATGAGATCACTGCGAGCATTTCGCCATTTCAGTTGTTACAGCGGATAACCAGGGGTGATAGTAGTCAGAGTGAAATCAGATTCATCGAGGGCTGGACTTTTTCCCAGCTCAGGCGACTATTGGATGAGCATCCGGCTCTCCGCCACCAGACCACTCACCTGAGCAACGGAGAGATTCTGCGGCTGATCGGAGCAACCGAGACTGCGGCAGAGGGGTTGTTTTTTCCGGATACCTATTTCTTTGCGCGCGGGAGCAGCGATGTGGCAGTATTGAAACGCGCCTATCGCGCCATGCGCAACCATATGGATATCGCCTGGGCACAGCGGGCGGTAAACCTTCCCCTGAAAGATCCGTACGAGGCCCTGATCCTGGCATCGATCATTGAAAAGGAAACAGGTCGGGAGGATGATCGCAGAATGGTCGCCGCCGTGTTTATCAACCGCTTGCGGTCACGCATGTTGCTACAGACAGATCCGACAGTCATTTATGGTCTGGGCGATAAATTCGATGGCAATCTGCGTAAAAAAGATCTCTTGAGCGACCAGGAATATAATACTTACACACGTCCTGGCCTGCCGCCAACTCCCATTGCCTTACCTGGTTTGGCTTCAATCCGCGCCGCGCTCAATCCTGCAACGACCGATGCGCTGTATTTTGTTGCGAAAGGGAACGGAGAGTCCCATTTTTCCAGCAATCTGTCTGACCATAACCAGGCTGTTTCCAAATACCAGAAACGGTAGTGTCCGCAGAGCCCCATGACATTTGTGTACCTGGGCACGCGCAGGGGGCACTTTTTCCACCGTTTGATCGGGATTCCGATCCCCTCATAAAGTTAAATTGAACATTACCTTCTTCAAAAGTAAAATAGTGCGCTATTTTTCACAACGATAAGCAGAACTGAGCCAGGATGCGCTTCAGCAATCCGGGCCACGCCAGTTCCCCTCCCAATCACGTCTCCAAAATTAAATAACTCAATCAGGAAGGAGCAAATGAGCCATACACTATATGAAGCCTCTGTCGTTCGTGTGCAACGATGCGAACTGGCTGTTCCCGGTTCGAACCCTGGCATGTTCGAGAAAGCCTTGAAAAGCGGTGTGGATTTTGTTTTTCTCGATCTCGAAGACGCCGTTGCCCCGGATGACAAGCTGACTGCCCGAAAAAACGTTATCGAGGCGCTCAATGACCTGGATTGGAGAGGTCACGGGGTGACTGTTTCGGTACGGATAAACGGTCTGGATACCCAGTTCATGGTTCGTGATGTGGTTGACGTGGTCGAAAAAGCCGGCCACAAATTGGATACCATACTGATCCCGAAGGTGGGGGTATATTCGGATGTCTATATGGTTGAAGCCATGCTCAACCAGCTGGAGATGCAGCAGGGACTGAAAAACCGGATAGGCATTGAAGCATTGATTGAAACGGCGCTGGGTATGGCGAATGTGGAAGACATCGCGCGCAATGGCGTGCGCGGACGGCTCGAGGCGCTCCATTTCGGCGTGGCGGATTATGCCGCCAGCAATCGCGCCAGAACGACAAACATCGGCGGCCTCAATCCGGATTATCCGGGAGACCAGTGGCACGCTGCCATTAGTCGGATGACTGTCGCCTGCCGTGCCTATGGCTTGAGGCCGATAGACGGTCCTTTCGGCGATATCAAGGATCCGGAAGGCTATAAAGCGGCGGCAAGACGAGCTGCCGCTTTGGGCTGTGAAGGTAAATGGGCTATCCATCCGTCGCAAATCGATCTTGCCAATGAGGTTTTCACGCCACCTCCATCCGAAGTTGAAAAAGCCCAACGTATCCTCGCGGCATTGCAGGAAGCGGCAGCTCAAGGGAAAGGGGCAGCTGCGCTGGACGGCCGCCTGATCGATGCCGCATCGGCAAGAATGGCCAATAACGTGGTAAAAATGGCAGAGGCGATAGGCGCAACCGCAACATAGCGTACTTCTGGCCGCGTCGAGCGGTCTTTCTTTTTCTCCTGATCCTGCCGGTGGGGACCCTCAGGTGGCGGATACATTACTGTGAAGTGTGACGCCGTTTCCATCAGGCAGGTTCGCTTTGTGCTTGAGCAATTCAAGGAATCCCTGAAGCTTCCTGGATCGCGAGAGTCGTGACCCCGGAGAATAGTGAAAATTATTGTTGATAAATAAGGTGATGCATTGGATATACATGAGTATCAGGCAAAAGAAATTTTAATGAGGTATGGGGTCAAGACAGCGGAAGGGGGATTGGCATATACGATAGAAGAAAGTGTGCAGCGTGCCAGGGAAATCGATGGCAATGTATGGGTGGTGAAGGCGCAGATCCATTCGGGAGGGCGCGGCAAAGCGGGCGGCATCAAGGTATGCAGGACTCATGACGAAGTCCGGGCGGCCGCTGAGGAGTTGCTGGGAAAGATTCTGGTGACTCGTCAGACCGGGTCTGTGGGAAAGGTGTGTACACGGGTATATGTGGAAGCGGGTACGAACATTACCAGGGAGATGTATCTCTGCTTTCTGATAGACAGAAGTTCGGAGCGCATCGTCATGATAGGCTCGGGGCAGGGTGGAATGGAAATCGAGGAGCTGGCCCACACAAATCCCCATGCCCTCAAGAAGATTTTTATCGAACCTGCAGTTGGGTTGCAGGATTTTCAGGCGAGAGAGATGGCTTTTGCACTGGGCGTGGAAGCGGCACAACTGCCTCATGCCGTTAAAACCATCCGGGGCTGCTATCGCGCCTTGCGTGATCTGGATGCGAACATGGTGGAAATCAATCCCCTTGTGATCACCGGGAGCGGTGAACTCATTGCTCTTGACGCGAAAATGAGCTTCGACGAAAACGCCTTGTTTCGCCGACACGAGGTTGCAGAACTGCGGGATAAAACACAAGCCGATCCCCGGGAGATGGCAGCCTCCGATCATGGGTTGAGCTACATCGGATTGAACGGTGATATCGGATGCATGATAAACGGTGCCGGACTTGCCATGGCAACGATGGATATGATCAAGCTCGCGGGCGGGGAGCCGGCAAATTTCCTTGATGTGGGAGGTGGGGCGTCGGCTGAGCGTACAGAAAAGGCATTTCGCCTGGTGCTGGCCGATAAAGGAGTCAAGGCGATGCTGGTCAATATCTTTGCAGGTATTAACCGCTGCGACTGGATTGCGCAAGGCGTTGTGCAGGCGGTAAGAAACATCGATATGAAAATCCCGCTAGTCGTGCGCTTGTCCGGCACCAATGTCGAGGAGGGCCAGCGGATCATTGCTGAAAGCGGCTTGCCGATCATCACAGCGGGAACGCTGGCGGAGGCAGCCGAGAAGGTTGTCCAGGCGCGCAATGGCGCGGTTGCAGAAGAGTGCAAAGGGATATAAATGGCGATTTTAATTGATGAGAGCACACGGATCATAGTTCAGGGCTTCACCGGCAAGATCGGTACTTTTCATGCACAGGATATGATCAATTACGGTTCCAACATTGTCGGCGGCGTAACCCCCGGCAAAGGGGAACAGCAGCATCTGGGGCGACCGGTTTTCAATACGGTGAAAGAGGCTGTTCAGCAAGTTGGTGCGAATGCAAGTATCGTGTTTGTGCCTCCGGCATTTGCAGCGGATTCAATCATGGAAGCAGCCGACGCAGGCATCAAATACTGTGTTGCCATTACTGACGGTATTCCTACGCAGGATATGATGACGGTCAAGAACTTTTTACGCCGCTTTCCTATCGAAGAACGCATGGTGCTTACCGGTCCGAATTGTGCTGGTACGATCAGCCCGGGCAGGTCGATGCTGGGAATCATGCCGGGTCATATCTACATGCAGGGGGATGTGGGCGTCGTTGGCCGTTCCGGAACGCTGGGGTATGAAGCCGCGGATCAAATGCGGACGCTGGGCATCGGTATATCGACATCGGTTGGTATTGGCGGGGATCCGATCATTGGCAGTTCGCATCGCGACATTCTGGAGAGATTCGAAGAGGATCCGGAAACGAAAGTAGTGGTCATGATTGGAGAAATCGGAGGACCTCAGGAAGTCGAGGCAGGCATTTTCTCCAGAGATCACATGAGTAAACCCCTCGTGGCGTATATCGCAGGCCTGACAGCGCCGGAAGGCCGCCGCATGGGACATGCGGGTGCGATTATCTCCGCGGCGGGTGAAAGTGCTGCGGAAAAAGTTGCCATCTTGAAAGAACTGGGCGTCACCATTTCCCCCACTCCTTCGGCCATAGGGGAGACAGTCGCAAAGGTCTTGGCCAGGATGTAGGCGCGCAGGAGATTTTGCCACACCCTTTTTTAAGGGCGACGAATGAACGTGGAGGCTTGATATGTCAATCTGGATGACAGCGTTAAAAATCATTCCCTGGGGGAATGTGGTGGAATCCGCACCGCATATCGTAAAGGCGGCCAAACACCTTTTTTCTGCCACAAAGAAGGAAACAGCCGATTTCTCGGCAGATTGGCAGACAGGAGATATCTCGGGCAGCCTGGACAAACGGGTTCGTTTCCTGGAGGCGAAGCTCATCGAGTTGAGTGATGAGCAGAGGTCTTCTGCCGAATTGATAAAATCGCTTGCCGAGCAGAATGCCCTGATGGTCGAAGCGATCGAGGTTTTTCGGGTTCGTGTGAAAATGCTGCTTACTGTTTGTATCCTGCTGCTGGGAGGGCTTGCTGTTGTCATATTCAGGTTCGTGGTCTGATCTCAATTTTCTTGACATGGGATGTGTGTCCGGTTAGGCTACGCGCTGTTTTGGTCTGACCCGGTTACCCGGGTTTTCCAGCGCAGCGGATATGTGCAGGGGGAGGTCGTGTTCAATATGGATGCGGTAATGCAGATATCCGGGGAACATTGAATGATTTCACGGGATTGCAGCATTTCTTGCGTCTTCCGGTTATCCCGATTTTACTCTGCAACGTCCTTTTGCAAGGACTTGTTCAACGTTCCTGATAAACAACAACATCATTACGGAGTAAAGGAGAGAAGCAGATGTTAATGAAGCCTTGGCTGAGGCTGGTTACGCTTGCGTGTGGGGTGCTGTTTGCGGGCGCCACGTGGGCCAACTTTCCCAGCGTT
>Ga0182738_1000458_pt1 | contig 58128 bp, 59 predicted proteins | sample eDN5th30CBELigMG_FD_128876 | JGI IMG/M metagenome (GOLD analysis project Ga0182738, IMG submission 128876) | Enriched Miracle-Growth compost microbial communities from Emeryville, California, USA - eDNA 5th pass 30_C BE-Lig MG (version 2)... ... | reverse complement strand
TTATTGGTAATTACTAGTCCTTTTCCCATCTTCATCCGCTCCTTTAAGGGTTTCTTTTAGGAACAGTATGGACAAGAAAAGGGATCACTTAAACACGACGAAGTATTAATTGTGATTTATATATATGCGCGTCTAATTGATAAAGAATTTCTGCAAAACTATCGATGTTCCAAGCAGCCCTGCCAATAAATAGGCCAGTAACATTTTCTAAATCAATATATTCAAGGAAATTATCATGATTAACACTACCACCATATAAGATAGGAATCTCCATTCCAGTCTCATCAAAAATCTCTTCCAAGGTATTCCGGAGAAAGTCATGGATTTCTGCAACATAAGCAGCATCAGCAGGGATTCCGTGCTCTCCTATGGCCCAAACAGGTTCATATGCAATCAATACATCCTTAGCCTGTTCCTTTGATACCCCCTTTAAGCAAACTTTGAGTTGCGATGACAATATCTCTTTAGAAATCATATTATTTTTTTGCTCTAGATTTTCGCCTATGCAAATAAGTGGTTTAATAGAATACTTTAAAGCAGCATGAACTTTTTTATTAATCGCTTCATCTGTTTCATTAAAATATTGTCTTCTTTCTGAATGTCCTAGTTCAATCATATCGATGCCAATCTCATCGAGCATCTGTGGAGAAATCTCTCCAGTATATGCACCACTATCTTCCCAATGCATGTTTTGTGCACCCAAATGAATATTAGAATCAAAAGTAATCTCCTTAATGGGAACAAGGGCAGTATGAGAAGGAATAATAAATAATTGTATGTCAGACAGAAGCTGTTCAGAAATCTGTTTAAGTCTTTTCGTAAACACTTTTCCTTTTGCTATTGTCTTTGTCATCTTCCAATTGGTGCCAATCCAAATCTTATTCATAATTTAAAAATATCCTCCCCCACAACCTTTTCAACTTTTCTACTAAGATCTTTATCTACTCCCAACTAAATTCAGTGCTTTTTCTAGAATGGATCGAACTGTTTTTTCATTTGCGTGATAGTTGTCTTTGTCTGTGCCCCTGACTTCAACTGCAACACGAAGCCCCTGCTCCGATTGCAGGCTGAGTTCATCTGCTTTTTGCAAGATATCGATTATTTTCTCTCCTGTTAAGAAACCAGGTTCTCCTATCGGCATATGGAAATCCCCATATAATTCACTGTTTGGGTCCAATACCGCATTTGAAAAATGAATTTGGTGAATCTGAGATTTTGCTTGTTCCATTGCATCAAGAATGTTCTCTCCGTTTAATGCCGAATGTGCGGTATCAAAGGCTAAACCAATATTTTTATATCTTTCGCCAACGCTCGAAAGCAATTGTACAGTTTCCTTCATAGGGCCAATCAGACGTTTTTTATGGGCATACCGATCAAGATGTTCCACCAAAACATTCATATTATATTTGGCGGCTTCCTCACATATTTCACATAAGCTTTCATAAAAGCCTTCTGTTGCCTCTAGCCGGCGTTCAGCGCCAGGATCTTGCCCTGGAACAAAAGCAATATTGGCAGCCCCACATTCTGCTGCTAAATAGATGCTTTCTTTTATCCTATTAACGGATTCTAAGCGCAGTTTGGAGTCAAGAGAGGAAACATCTAGATTGTACTTATCAATTAAAAAGGTTAGCCATTGTGTGAGTTGAAAATTATGTGTTTCCTTTAACGCTAAGATTCTTTTTCGCTCCTGCTGATCTTGCCCATCACCAATTTCAAATGAACGATAAAAACCTTCATCCGTCATTTTTTCAAGCAAACTGACCGTAAAACCTTTTTCATTTTTAACAGGAAAATAAATTTCTGGTACAAGCAAGGAAGGAATAAATTGTGTACTCATCATTACATTTCTCCTTTAACGATTAGTTTTATTTTTTTCTCTGATTTCATCACCATCAAATGAATCTTGTTTTATGAATCAGTTCCTAATGAATGATTTCTAAGCTATTTTGATAGACCATGTAAGCCTCTTTGGCTGTTCCGTTTTTATGAATAATTATATTTAGACCTGCAACGACTCCAATTGGATTTTCATCTAATATAATATTGCGACCGACAGCAACCCCTTTTGCTCCTACATCCATGCAATGTTTCACATATACAAAGTAATCAAGGATGTTATCTGTTTTTGGTCCACCTAATGCAAGAACTGGACGTTTGGCAGCTTTAATGATTTTAGCATCATCTGGTTCTCCTGTAAGTCTTGTTTTAATAATATCCGCACCCAGCTCTGTTCCGATCCTTGCAGCTGCTGCGATTGTTTCGATTTGATTTGATTCTGGACTTGTCACATGGTAGCTATAAGGCAATGTTTCACACATATAAGGAACATTCCAGTGATCCGAAGCTTTGGCAAGATTCCATGCAATTTTATGAGATTCCGTTTCATCATCTGCACCAGGAAAAGTCATCGAAATTACTCCATCTGCCCCGAGCTTTATTGCGTCTTCAACCGATAAAAGCTCTGTGGTATTAGGAATGCTTGGATTAAACACACTAGCAGATAAATCTGCTCGAACGACCAAGCCTAAATCGGCAAATGATTCTGCATGCATCTTTGCCATTCCATAGGTAACAATGACAGCATCAAGTCCATTTTCAATTAGCTTTGGCAGAATATTAATCATTTTATCAATTCCAACTGTTTTAGAAGAAAAATAATATCCATCCAAAGCGAGCGTTAAAGATTTTCCATCATGCGAAAAAATCCGAGACATTCTTCTTGTTTTAGACATTTCAGTCTCCCTTTCTAGCATATTTCCTTGCCAAACTTCCCTCGCTAATGCCAAAATAGTTGTTCCTGCTAGGAATGGCATGTTCCTATTGACTAAAAAAGACTTCATAATGGAGATCTTTTTTACTTGATTATTTAACTGGCGCACCAGCCTCATTTTCTAACAAATCAGCTTGAAGGAGAATTTTTTTCAATTCCTCTATCTTTTCTGAACTTAAAGAACGGGCTGGAGCAAGAACTTTTGTAGAAACATCCAATCCTCTTAATTTCATCGCTTCCTTTACGACGGAAACAAACGGTGAATCTAATTTGTACATTGTAGGCATAAAAGCCATGCGTTTATGTAATGCTACAGCTTGGTCAACACGGTTCTCTTTAAATTCCTTATACACACCAAGCGCCAGTTCTGGGGCGAAATTGACAGAGGCACTAATCGCGCCATCTCCTCCGAGACTCAGTGTCGGAAATAGATGATCGTCAAAACCAGAAAAAACAACAAATTCAGGATGCTTCCCTTTAACAGTTAAAATCATATCGCGAATATGTGAAATGCTTTCAACAGTTTCTTTAATTCCAATAATATTTTCATGCTGATCAACCAATCGCAGAACAAATTCTGGACTCAAATCTTGCCCTGATAGACCTGGGAAATTGTAAAGTAAAATCGGCAAGTGAACAGAATTAGCAATTTCACTATAATGAGCAAATAAATTTTCCTCCGTTAAAGGCCAGTAGTAAGGATTAATGACTACAACAGCATCTGCACCTGCTTGTTGGGCATGCTGACTTAGGAGTATTGCTTCACGAGTACTAGTGCTTCCAGTACCAATTAAAACCGGTACACGGCCGTTAACGTATTCGGTTGTAAAAGAAGCCACTTCCATTCGTTCCTCCACAGACATTTGAGAAAATTCTCCGCCACTTCCAAGAAAAAACAATCCATGCACACCTGAATCAATTAAAAAATCAATGACAGTAGCCATTCCCTTTTTATCAAGTTTTCCTTGGTCATTAAAAATGATGGATACTGGCGGGATAATTCCCTGAATTTTTTTAGTTGTCATTTGATTTTCCCCCTATTCATTATACAAATATATTAACCAAGCTTTATTCTTGAGCAGAAGCTTTCTCTACCCATTCTCTCATCGATTTAAATATAATCCAGACAGTGGTCGCACCTGCATCTTGATGGCCGATCGCCCTTTCCCCAAGCGTTTTCGCTCTTCCAAACTTTGCCACATAATCTTTCGTCTTTTCTACACCTGTTTTTGCACTTTTCTCTGCAGCAGCAAGTCCTCCTAGTAAACTTTTATTTTCTTTCACACTTTGTTTTAACCCTTCAACAGCAGGTTCAAGTGCATCGATCATCGTTTTGTCTCCTAGTTCAGCTTTTCCACGCTCCTTGATGGATTTCACTGATCCTTCAAGAATTTGCGTTAGCAACGGCAGATTCATTTCTTTCTGTGGATCAAGGCCCTTTACACCACCAGTAAACATTGTGCCAAAAATAACACCAGAGGCGCCTCCCATGTTTGAAATCATCGACATGCCGATTGTTTTAAAGACATCATTAATTGTCGTAAACTCTTTTTGTTTTAAGTTTTCTTCTGCCTTTGTAAAGCCAACAGACATGCCAACCCCATGATCTCCATCACCGATAGCGCTATCAATTTTAGTTAAAAGCGGCTTATTGTCACGGACCCGTTCTCCAACATATAGGAACATTTCTTTTACTTGTATAACATTCAACTTAATTTCTTGAATACTATTTGACATAAATACCCCCTCCAATGCTTGTAGGTGCTAACCCTTTTTTGTAATATGGCGAATCCGCAGGTGCATTATATAAATCTTTTAATTCATCATCCAATTTCAGTAAAGTGATTGAAAATCCTGCCATTTCCTGTGTCGTGCAATAGCTGTTAACATCCATATCATAGGCCTTAATCTCTTTTTCTTCTAAAATTTGCGCTACTCGACGGTTTATGATTAATAGCTCCATTAATGTCGTTGACCCAAGACCATTTACTAATACAGCTACTTCATCGCCAGCTTCCATATTGCCTTCTGCCAGCACTTTTTCCATCATTTTATCTGTTAACTCGTCAGCAGGAATCATTTTTGCGCGCTCCATTCCTGGTTCTCCGTGAATGCCCATGCCTATCTCAATTTCATCGTCACCAAGTGTATACGGAAGCTCTGTTGCACCAGGAATCGATCCGGGCGCTAAGGCAACACCAATCGAAAAAGTATGGTCATTTGCTTTCTGAGTCACTTTTGTAACTTCTTCTAAAGATAGCCCTTTTTCTGCAGCTGCACCCGCAATTTTAACAACAAAAATATCTCCTGCAATTCCTCTGCGGTCCCCTTTTCGTTCAATCGGAGCGGAAGCCACGTCATCCGTAACTAATACTGTTTGTGTTTTAATATCTTCCATTTCTAGTAATTCTTCTGCCATGCCGAAATTTAGAACATCTCCTGAATAATTTCCATAAATAAATAGAACACCTTTGCCAGAATCAACAGCTTTAGCTACTTCAAACACATTGGTTGGTGGCGGAGCTGCAAATACATTCCCTAGTGTGACTCCATCAGCAAGTCCTTCTCCAATCAGCCCCAAAAATAATGGTTCATGGCCACTGCCGCCACCCGTAACAATTGCCACTTTATCTTTAAGATTACGACGAATGATTCCGTTTACATTTTCAACTTTTTGATAAGAGCTTTTATATGCTGCTAAAAAGCCCTCGACCGTTTCTTCTACTACATTCTCAGGTTTGTTCATAATTTTTTTCAAACTAAACTCCCCTTTCTATAGAAAACAAAACAGAATCTGTTTTCGTTTTATTTTATTTATTGTCATTTACCATCATAACTCTCAATTTAAATAGTGTCAATTTTCATTCTATTTTTATTTCATTGAATTTTCTTGTTTTTTCGACAAAGAACAACACACCCCTAAGTATTCGAAATATACTAAACAAAAAGGCTGCTAAAAAGCAGCCTTTTTGCACCTTTAAAAGATTATGTTTCCGATGTTTTAATTGGTTCTTTCACAATAAACCAATAGAAGAAGGCTGCAAAACCAGCGATAATCCCACCGGAAATAAATGCTGCAGAATAAGAACCTGTTGCATCTAAAATAATTCCTGTCACTAATGGTGCAAATGCCCCACCAAAGTAGCCGCCAAAGTTTTGAATTGCCCCGACAGAACCAACCATAGCTGGAGGCGCCACATCACTAGACAATGCCCAAGCACTGCCAGTAATCGCGGAAATTACACAAAGAGCCAATGTCATTAAAGTAATTGTAATTGCTAATCCATGTACAAATGGTAAAATGATAACAAAAACAGCAGCTAAGAGAGCACTGATTGCAATCAGACCGCGTTTCGCGTTAATTGGCGAACAAATTTTCTTATCTGCTAACACCTTTGTGATATAGCCGCCGCCTAAGTTACCGACAATCCCGCCAATCCACGGGATACTTGCATAAATCCCTAGTTCTTTAAAGGTAACATTTTGTGTATTTAATAGATATAAAGGCAAGAATGTAAGGAAAATATTCCAAATCCAAATAGTGCAGAAAAAGCCAAAGATCATGCCCCATACACTTTTATACTTAAATAACTGTCTCCATTTGATATTAGTTGTTTCAACCGTATCAGTGCTTGCTCCGCCTTCTGCTTTAATATAATCATATTCTTCTTTGGAGAGCAGCTTACTTTGATCCGGAGATTTATAAAATTTCATAAATAATAGGATGAAAACAATGCCCACAGCACCAGTAATGAAGAATAATCCTCTCCAGCCAAATGCAACCTGCAGAGCAACTAGAATAGGCGGTGCAAGAGCAGGCCCAACTTTAGATGATGCATCCCAAAATCCTGTCGCTAATCCTCGTTCACTCTTAGGAAACCACTCAGAAGTAATCTTGGCATTAGAAGGCATACATGGCGCTTCCCCGACTCCAAGCAAGAAACGGGCTCCAATTAAGGTAAGCAGCTTATTGCATGCGCCTGTTAGGGCAGTCGCGATGCTCCACCAAAGAACAGCAATCGAATAGACGCGCTTTGCTCCGAATTTGTCAATCAGCCAACCAGAAGGAAGCTGCATAACAGCATAGGTCCAAGAAAAAATAGTACCCAATAGGCCAATATGCGTCATATTTAAATCTAACTCCTCAATCATAGCCGGAGCTGCAATAGAAAGATTTGTTCTGTCTAGGTAATTAATAATCCCACCAATTAATAGCCAAATAACAACGGTCCAACGGAAATTCTTTTTCGTTTTCGCTGTTTTGACAGGAGAAGCCGTCTGAAGCGCTTGTTCTGTTTTCATAGTATTCCTCCTACATCCTGTTTTTAATTGTTCTTTTTAAATCCAATCACAAGATAACGCTTTCATTATTTTCAAAAAAATCTACCCCATTTTTACTGCAGTAAGAAGAGGATAGTAATCTCAGAAACTACTAGCGTGTAATGGAGAACTTAGGAGTTTAATTGCTTCCGACTAGTTTCATGGCACTTTCTAATGCAGCTCTAATTGTTCTTTCATTAGCAAAATAATCATTTTTGTCCCTGCCCTGCACTTCAATTGCAACAGGCAAGCCTCTTTCAGCCTGGATGCCAAGCTCCTCGGCCTTTTGCAGAATGCTAGACATTTTTTCAATCGTTAGGAAACCTGGTTCACCGATAGGCATATGATTATCCCCATATAAAGGACTTTGCGGATCTAAGACAACATTCGCAAAATGAAGGCGATCCATCGTTGATTTTGCGAATTCCATAGATGTAAAAATATCTTCGCCGTTCAGCGACACATGCGCTGTATCAAATACTAAACCGACATTTGAATATTTTTCCTTAACCTTCGCAATAATCGGAACAGCTTCACTTGTTGGACCTAATACACGCTTTTTATGTACTTCCCGATCCATTGCTTCAATCGAAACATGCATGTTAAATGTAGCTGCTTCCTCACAGATTTCACAAAGACTTTCATAAAAGGCTTCAAGCCCTTGCTTGCGCAAAGAGATTCCTGGATCAGGGCCAGGTACAAACGCAACTGTAGATACTCCACACTCTGCAGCTAAATATAAACTTTCTTTAATCTGTTTAACGGTTTTTTTTCTTAAACTAGCATCTATCGCAGAAACATTTAAATCTGTCTTATACGTTAAAAAGGTTAACCACTGCAAGATCGAGAGGTTATTTCGTTCCTTTGCCTGTAAAATTCTTTTGCGATCCTCTTGATCGTAGCCATCGCCTATTTCAAACGAACGGTAAAAGCCTTGAGACCCCAAATTTTCTACTATACTCGCAGCAAACCCCTTTTCATCTTTTACTGGAAAAAACACTTCCGTGACGAGCAATGATGGGATAATTTGATGACTCATTGAATTTTCACCCCGTTAACAATCGGTTTTAATTGTTCATCAACATATTTACTAATATCATAAATACACTGATCGGCATTTACTTTAGCCTCTTCTGTTTCTTCCTCTACTATAATCCAGCCATCATAACCGTATTCTACAAGAGCTTGAACAATTGCAGGGAAATTAATATCACCATAGCTCATCTTTTTCCACTCAAAGGTTGTGGAACAGTCTTTAAAATGAACATGTTCAATGATCGGCAAGTATTTTTTCACAATTTTTAATGGATCCATTCCACCAGCTAAAATATGGCCAACATCAGGTGTATAGGCAACATATCTTGTATCTAACTCTTCAAAAAGAGTATCGTAATCGCTTTCTGTTCTAAAATAAGAAGTTGCAGGAGAATGCGGATGAAATACAGCAACAACCCCATTTTCAACAGCACGTTTACCAACGGCATTCACACAACTAATAATGTCCCTTTGTCGCTTCAATAGATTATCCCGGTTAGGGCCAACTCTTGGAGGAAGATTTAATTTTGCATTCGGAAAATGTTTTAAATAGTTAATATAGTAATCAGCTCGCCGTTTTTCCTCTTCTGATTCTGTATCACTTTCCCAGCTGAATGGTAAAGTTAGAGCAGCTAGCTCAAGTCCCATACTATCCAATTTCTCTTTCAGCTTTTCTGGAGCTTCGTTATATTTCCCCAATAATGCATACTGAACATCAAGGCCTTTGAATCCAGCTTTCTTAACCGTATCGATAAGATGATCTAAGCAGTCCACTTTCTCATCATAATCGAGTACCCACGTCGTTCCATGACAACCAAACTTAATCGTCATTGCCCATCTCCCCTTTTTTAATATTGAACCTCTTTTAACTACGAAAGTTTCTATTAGGAAGCGTTTGCAAAAAAGAAAAGCAATCATGTTGTATCTCTATTTAAAATATTATCATTTGTTTTCGTTTTGTCAACGTTTTTCTAAAAAGAATTTAAAGTAAAAATAAACGAAAGCCAAAATATAGCTGACCTACTATTGAAACTGCCATCAAGTTAACAAGATTACTTCTTAAACCAACATTTCACATCCAAAAAAGAGTATAAAACAGCCAAAAAACAATCATTTGCTTTTGTTTCATTATAAAAAAATAAAAAGTTTGCCAAAACAAAAATAAAAATACACTTATCAAACAAATCAATGTGATTTTTATCCTTTTTCCAGATAAATTTCTCTTTCTGAAAAAGTAACTATCTTTTGTTTAAATAAAAGGCAATACAAAAAAATCGTCTTTCCCCGCAAAATTACGAGTAAAGACGACTTTCATTCATCTATCTTTTCGATTAAAAACAAAATCCACTTATGACAACACTTTATTTAAGAAATCTTTTGTCCGCTCATTTTTAGGATTGCCAAAAACTTCTTGCGGGCTGCCTTGTTCGACAATATAACCATTATCCATAAAAATAACACGGTCTGCCACTTCTTTTGCAAAGCCCATTTCATGTGTCACAATCACCATTGTCATGCCTTCTTGAGCCAATTGTTTAATAACAGCCAATACCTCGCCGACCATCTCTGGATCAAGAGCACTTGTCGGTTCATCAAACAGCATAATATCTGGATTCATTGCAAGGGCGCGTGCAATGGCAACCCTTTGTTTTTGTCCGCCGGATAAATTTGCAGGATTCGCTTTTGCTTTATCTTTTAAGCCAACACGATCCAAAAGCTTTAATGCCGTTTCTTTGGCTTGCTCTTTTGTTGCTTTTTTTAACTCAACAGGCGCAAGAGTAATATTATCTAGAATATTTAAATTAGGGAACAGATTAAAATGCTGAAATACCATTCCAATATTTTCTCTTACTTTGTTAATGTCCGTATGTTTATCTGTCAATTTCACATTATTGACAATAACTTCGCCGCCTGTCACTTCTTCAAGCATGTTCAAACAGCGAAGAAGCGTGCTTTTGCCTGAACCAGAAGGGCCAATTAAACAAACAACTTCCCCTTCCTTCACTTGCAGATCAATTGACTTTAATACCTCTAAATCACCATAGGATTTTTTTAAATTCGTTACTTTAAGCTTTTCCATTTTTAATCCTTCTTTCTAAAACATTCGACACCTTTGTTAAGATCATAATGACAATAAAGTACATTATTCCAACTATAATCCACATTTGGAATGATTCTAAGTTTCTTGCGATAATGATTTTTCCGCTTTGTGTTAGTTCATTAATGCCAATGATCGAAAGGATGGACGTATCCTTTAATGTAATAACAAATTGGTTGATAAACGCTGGAATCATTAATTGCACAGCTTGCGGCAGAACAACTTTAGACATGGCTTTCCCATAAGGAAGACCTAAACTGCGTGCTGCCTCCATTTGTCCTTTATCAACAGACTCAATTCCCCCGCGGACAATTTCTGCCATATAGGCACCTGCATTTAAGCTTAATGTAATTAATCCTGCTGCAACTGCAGAAATGCGGAAATCAAGGGCTGCTGGAATACCGAAATAAATAAAGAATGCTTGGACAATCAACGGTGTTCCTCTAAAAATATCAACATAAATTCCTGCAATAATTCGTAAAGCTTTATTTTTGGCAATGCGCATCAATCCAAAGATAACTCCTACTACAGTTGCGATTAATAGGGAAACTACCGTTAAAATCAATGTCATTTTTAAGCCGCTTAAAAGACTTGGCAAGCTTTCTTTCAGCAAACCAAAATAGCCATTATCTTTTGCTTGCTCTGAACCGGTTTCTAAATATTTATCCATAATATCTTGATATTTTCCTGAAGCCTTTAAGTTCGTTAAACCATCATTAAACATTTTTAAAAGTTCTGCATTTTCCCCTTTAGAAACGGCAAACCCATAAGAATTGCCCGCCTCTTTATTTGTCACGATTTTTAAGCCGTTGCCTTGCTTAATTCCATATGCTAATACAGGATAATCATCAAATACGGCAACAGAATTTCCCGTTTTTACATCTTCGTACATATTGGCAGAATCATCAAATGTAACAATTTTAAATCCATATTTATCTTGGATGCTTTGGGCAAAGGTTGCTCCTTCTGTACCTGTTTTAACAGCTACTCTTTTGCCCTTTAGATCTTTATAAGAGGAAACAGTTTCATTGTTTTTGTTTACCGCCATAATAATTCCAGAATCAAAATAAGGATCGGAGAAATCAAACTTTAGTTTTCTTTCATCTGTAATGCTCATTCCTGCAATAACAGCATCCACTTGCTTTGATTCTAGTGCCTGCACCGCTGCATTAAATCCTAGTGGTTTCATTTCATATTTAAACCCTTGATCTTCTGCGATCGCTTTAACCAAATCCATATCTATTCCAACAAAATCACCATTTGTATCTTGAAACTCAAAAGGCGCAAATGTTATATCTGTTGCGATTGTGTATGTTTTTTCTTCCGCTTTTGCGTAGTTAAAAGGCAAAAACAGATTAGCAGCAGTTAATAACACCACCATCAACATAAATAATCTAGTAAAATTATACGTTTTTTCCATCATCTAGCTCCTTTAAAACAAATATTATAAATTCTTGTTAAGAATATATATTTTTGGGATATATTTTAACAAAAAGATTTCCCAGTCTAAAATATGTAAGAAATTCTGACATAAAAAACACTAATTTACATAATACTATGAAATAAAAAGAATGTACAGTTGAGAATCCTAAAAGATCAGCGAAAATTCATTGCTTTTATGAGAGAAATGATACTTTTTTAAAAAAAACGCCATTTTTTGCGAGAGTAGGATTATTATTTACTAATAAAGAAAAAAACTTACATGCATTTCCTTCGAGGGGGATGCATGTAAGTTTTTTCTTTACATATTTTTTTAAAATCCAAAATATAGAGAAATTTCCTATATCCATTTAGCAAACCAAGCCACATAATAAGCAGCAGGAATAAACAGAGCTTGCGCCAAAAGAGTTCCGACAAACTTAGAGGAAATCATCGTCAATGAATAGCTTTTAAGATAAACATATTTGCTTGGCTGCTTTGTTACACGATCTGCAAGCACCGACGCTTTCGGATCAATATCAAAAGCCCCTGCGAGACTAGCTGGAACGCTGTATTATCTCTTAACGCTCCAGTGCGATGTTTGTAGCCTACTTGACCAAGTCTTCCTCCACCTACCATTGCCCAGCGAAGTGGTCTTGCGATTTTTTTCTCTCCATTTAACATGATTGTTTCCTCCCCTTTTGTTATTAGAAATATAAAATTCCTTGTCTTTATAAAAAACATAAATTAATGCCAGTTATAAGTAGGCGCTTTATTTCAAAAGAAAAATTCCCTTCTTCCTCAGAAAAAATTACTAGCCTAACATCCGTTTTTTTTCTATTAATAGCTAAGTGTTTGTTTTAAAGCATCTATAGATGTTTTAACGCCTGCCTCAACAGACATTGTAAGATCTTCCATTTCAAGAGAAACTTCCCCGTCATATCCCATCATCTTTACAACAGAGAAAAATTCTTTCCACCACTGCAAATCTTGTCCACAACCTACCGCAACATAATTCCAAGCTCTATTTGCAACATCTGTAGCTTCTTTTGTTTCCAGCACTCCATTAATGCCCGATAAATGTCTCTCTAAACGAACATCCTTGCCATGAACATGATGAATTGCATCCCCTAATTCTCTTGCTGCAAGAATTGGATCTGCTCCCATCCAGATTAAATGGCTTGGATCAAGATTTAGACCAATAATCGGGTCAACTGCATTTCTTAATTTAAATAATGTTTCAGGATTATAGACTAATTGAGAACTGAAATTTTCAAGGGCAATTTTTTCAATCCCACAGTTTTTTGCTTTTTCCACTAATTGTTTCCAATACGGAATAGCTACTTCATTCCATTGATAGTCTAAAATATCTTTTAGTACAGGGGGCCAGCTCACTGTATACGTAATCCAGTTCGGAATTTTATCTTCAGGACTTCCTGCAGGCAATCCGCTCATCATAATAATTTTTTTTACTCCTAACAAATTCGCCAATTCAAATGTTTTATCTGTTATTTTTCGGTGTTCCTCGCCAAGGCTTCCTGGATCCAATGGATTTCCAGAACAATTTAATGCACATAATGCAATATTGCGCTTTTCTAGTTGATGTGAAAACTCCCTTCTTTTATCAGCGCTTTCTAGAAGTTCATCCAGTCTTAAGTGTGGTGCCGACGACCAGCCTCCAGTGGTCATTTCAATTGTATCAATCCCCATCTCTGAAATAACATCCAGCATTTCTTCAAATGGCAAGTGTCCTAAACTATCTGTTACATAAGATAATTTCATGTTTTTTAGTCCTCCTAAAATATTGATGTAAAAAATCTTTAAGACTTATAATTACAGGACAAAAAAATCAAAACAATTGCTTAGCGTCTTTGTTTCCCCCCTATCAAACAATAAAACTACTTAACAAAAAGTTATTCATGATTTTATCCTTTATTAACTAATAAATCTTAATTTTTGAGCAATCTCTTACTTGTAAGCGTTTTAAAATATAAGCAAGTGATTAACTTATATTCATATTATAAAGTTCCAAAACTTAATCGTCTTTGTATATGGAAGACCAATTGTTGTCTTTTAAGGACATTTTCTATCCATCATTTCTTTTTTCATCAAGTGAAACTTTAATCAGTGGGGATTTCCCAAGCCCCCCACTAATTGTCAGCTGAACCAATCCGGCTTTTGCGGGCAAGTTTCTCCCCACCTAGATTTTTCGGTTTCTCTTACAACTTTGAGGCGAAGGTTTTACAGCCTGTTGATGCATAATAAAAAGTCCTCTGCTAAAAAATAAGCAGAGGAAAAGCACTAATCTTTATAAGTAATCGTTTTCAATTTTGTGTATAATTTACGGAAACGTCCAGGAGAGCAATCCATAGCAGAATGAAAAACACGAGTAAAATGATGAATGTTGGAAAAGCCCGTTTCTTCTGCAATATCTTTTATTAATAAATCCGTTGTTTTAAGCAAGATTGCAGCCTGTTGAATTCTTTCATTCTGCACATATTCTGTATAGCTGATTCCTAATTTTGAAGCAAATAGTCTCGATAAATGCCGACTTGATATATGCAAATGTCCTGCTGTTTCTGTAAGCTTTAAAGAAGCGGCAAGATTATCTTTGATAAATAACTTTGCTTGAGTCAACATAATGGATGATTTTTTAGATATAGCCTTATCATTATGGTACTCTGTTTTAGGAACAAATGCTTCTACTATTGAAAAAATAAGAGAACTAGCCAGATTGTCTAGAATTCCCTTAAAAAATATATGCTCTGCTTTTGCAGCTTGCAGCAGCAATGATTTCCAAATCATTGGAATTGCTTCCTCTTTATGCTTATCGATAATAAATTCAGAACATTGCGTTGCCTCTTTCATTTTATGAATCCACTCTTCACTAGAATCTGACTCTATTAAGTCAAATCCAACATATAAGAGGGAAAGCCCTTTTTCACTTTGTATTTGATGGATTATATCTGGTCTTGAAAAAAGCATTGTATTCTTTTGTATCGGATAAGCATAATCTCCTTCTACATATACTCCATTCCCATCCAGTACATAACAGACTTCAAAAAAAGAATGCTTATGCGGAAGATTATCGTAATGTTTAAGAATAGCTCCCCAGTAATTCACATAAAAGGCTGCTCCATTATTTTCGATGCGATGCACATATTCATTTAAAGCGATTTTTCCAGCTATAAATTTATCAAACAAATTCAGCCCCCCCTAAAAAAAATCCACTTTATATTCTACAATTACAATAGAAATATAATGGAAACATAGAAATTTGTCTAGAAAGCAATTTTATTGATTTAATAATAGAAGAAATCAATAAATCCTTTATTCATCTATAGTTAATCCCCCAAATGGTCACCCAATGCAAGTAGTTCTCCCTTTAAAATATGGATATTTTTTCCTAAATAAGAAGACCGCGTCGAAATCACCCGAAATGTAACCGTTTACTTTTCGCTTTTATTCTTTTACAATAAACTGTAAATACAATGTTTTTTAATAAACCTAAATAAAAAAGAAAGGCGATGAGACTAATGCAATGTAAAGATAATAAACTACCATTTGAATGTTTTATTAAAGATAATCAATTTGAAATAAGCTCCTATTTAGCCTTTTTGTTTTCTAAATTTCAGTATGAATCAGAAGATGTTGCAAGAGAAAAGCCAGCAGCTTCAGATAGATATTGTTAAGCATCATGGTAAATAAGTATCCAATTGAACAGAGAAAGCTTTTTTCCTTTAGGTGTAGAAAAAAAATCATATTTTTTCCTACACCTATTTTATTCTAACAATGATACATATATCAAAATCATTTGCCTATTAAAATGATTTGACTTATTGTCTGTTTCTTCCTCACTGCTTCTATTTTTAATCCAATTGTTTTCATTTTACATATTTAAGTTAGGGAACATATTGAACTATTTATTACTCTGAAACAAGCCGCCCCAACATTCAAATTATGTGCTGGATCAATAGACATCTTAGCCTATTCACTTAGAATATCAAAAGAGGATTGCCGATTGCATATGGAAGCCGCTGATTGCCACAAAAACTAAAAAAGTGAAAAATGAAACCAAACAATAACCTATTTCTCCCCTATTATTTTATTATTAAAAGAAATGCGATACCCGTTTTGGCTGGAGACCATTTATAAAGAGACTGACATGCATGCTCTCCACTTCTTCTGTTCTTATTCTGGAATCAGTTGCTGGGACTGCCTCTGGTGTAATAAAGGCCTATTATGCAGATATTATCAATAATAATAAAAAGCCTTTAAAATGGAGGATGAAACAAGGGCAAGAGATGAATAAAGTGAAACTTCAAACGGTTAGCAAATCAATATTTGCTGCTCCAACTGATACTGACAAAGCCAGAACAAACGCGAATATCCTCAGTCCAACATTTATCATTATGGAAGCAGTTATCGGACAAGATGAGACCTGTTCATTCTTATGTCTTAATTCAGCTTCATTTTTTGGCATATTATTACTTCCTTACATTTTCCATTATTTTTTCTTAACCGAACTTTTTATGTATAAAAGCATTTGTAAATATTGATGTTTTTTTCTAAACAAACGCGATTATTTATTTTAAAAGCGCTTGATATGGCATCCGCTCTCTGCAATTTCCAGAAGAAATACATCAGGATTTTTTAAGTTTTTCCATTCTTTAAAGCCAAAATTTTTATCATAATAGTTTAATAATAGGCTCATGATATTGCCATGTGTCACAATAATTACATGCTTATCGTTGTTTTTCCTTATTTCGTCTATAACCTCCACAATTCGCTGCAGTGCTTCTCTGCTCGATTCGCCGCCGATAAATTTCAGATCCATATCCCAAAAGGTCGCTTCTAATTTTTCCATCCAATCAGCATAGGAAACAGAACTAAGGATTCGCTCCGAAAGCCTATTATCCATTTGTATGATTCTATCATTATTTTCTGCATAGGGTGTAATCGATTGAACAGCACGCAAAAAGGGACTGGAAATAATGCGGTCAACTGGAATATCTCCAAGATAGTCTGCTAATTTATTTGCCTGTTCCCAACCTAATTCGGTTAAGGCTGCATCACTTTCCTGTCCATTTGCTTGGCAATGCCGAATAAGATAAATAGTTTTTTTCATCCTTAATCTCTCTCCCTTTTAACCGCGGTTTCCTCTTCTTTTCTGCAAGAGGTTAAATAGGAACTTGTATAGCTCCTCACTTGTTATCATTTTAAAAAGAAGATACAAACAACATCAATTGTTTTGTATATGACAAATGTAGTACATATTGTATCCCCTAGAATAAATATCCAGGTTATTTCATATTCTTTTTAAAAACGGAGTGGATATAATGGCTAAATGGATTGATGTTTCTGTCTCAACTCGTAAATTAAAACTTTATGATGCAAGCAAATTATTAAAAACCTATCCCATTGCCGTTGGAAAAATATTGACGCCTACACCTGATGGCAACTATAAAATCATTAATAAACAGCAGAACCCCGGAGGGCCGTTTGGTGTATTATGGATGGGACTCTCCAAACCTCATTACGGCATTCATGGCACCAACAATCCCGCTTCCATCGGCAAAAATGTTTCAAAAGGCTGCATTAGGATGCAAAATCATGATGTATTGGATTTATCTTCTCGTGTCGGAGTCGGCACTAACGTATTTATCCATAAATAGGCGAACTGACTGCTGATGATGAAAACATAACGCATATCCAGTTTATTTGGCTGAATCTACAAATCTTAGCATTCCTTTTGCCACCGCTAGCACATCATTGCCATTAAAAATAATGCAGGCTGCTTCCTTCATATGTCGCCCTCTCAAATTCGCCTAAAACTGCTACATAGCCTTTTTTTAAATGATAAATTAAATGCTGATCATTTTCTTCACTTTCAAACGCGCATAAATCATTTATCAAAAAGGCTTTTAACGGCTGTTTATACAGCTTCATGATTTCTTCCCCTTCACACTTTCTGCCTTATTATTATTTATAATAAGGACAGAGTGTCGAGAAAGTTTTGAAGCAAATCTTCAGGCTGAATGAAAACGTTTGACTCCCTTAGGAATTCCCCTTTTTTGAGGAGCGGATTTACCTTTTTTGGGGTAATGAGCACCGCAGAAAAGGGGGATAACGAAGAGAGCGAACGTTTTTCAAAAGCCTAGCCTTATTATTATTTATAATAAGGCGGATAATCACCCTGATGATGGATTTCAAAAACACTATTCCGATCCACTTTATTCGAAATGATGTATTGCCCTTTTTCATTTTCTTTTTTCCATTCTTCTGTAAAGGTTACTAAATAGGTATCCTTTTTTATTCTTTTTGCTTTTGTTTCCCTTGTTACCTGATAACCATTAACAGTTCCCTTCCATTCGCCAATTTCTTTTGGAAAATAGTTCATGTCCGTTCCTGCCCCATCCATCAAAAAATTAACCGCATCTTCTTTTGTAAAAGCAGGCATTTTTGAAGAGGTTATTTGCAAATACCCCCAGATTAGTCCTGCCGCTACAATTGACATAAGAAAAAACCAGCCAATATTGAAGGAAAAGATATCTTTAAACAGCATCTTATCCAATACAGCATACACCAATGCAGCCAGAAACCCCGTTACACCTGCAAAAATATTTGCAGCAAATATGCCAAATAATCCTCCAAAAAAGGACACAATAATTACATACAGCCAATCTTGTTTTCGAAAATATTTTTTTTGCAAAAACTCTATCGTAATCGATATGACGTTTCCATATAAAAGAATAATAGCAAAAGCATATATATAATAAACCAAAAACCAGCCAATAAAATCATTTCCTTGGTTATAAGAGGTTTCTATATCCCCATAAATATACCAAAAAGCAAAAAAGAGTGCCGGAAAAAATGCAGCAATAAATGTCGCTGCTATTTTTCTAGAAATCATATCCTGTAATTCTGTTAGCATATTTTCCTCCATTTTTCTTTTTTGTTATATACCTTATTACTACTTTTGTACATATTTTTTCTTAAAAGTATAGGCTACTCTTTTCCTCCCTTCACTTGTATAATGACAAGTATTCTAATAGAAGAAGGAGTGTTTTTTTTGTTTTATAAATTAACAAAAGAGCAGCAGCAATTAATGATCTCTAATATTCAAACTTTCTTTATGCAAGAACGCGAGGAAGAAATATCAGAATTTGCCGCTGAAAGAGTGCTTGATTTTGTCAAAGAATCACTTGCTCCCCATTTTTATAATGCTGGCATACTGGATGCAAGACAAATCATCGAAGATCAATTTTCTGTTATGGAAGATGAAGTGCTGACATTGGAAAAACCAATAAAGTGAACCTTCAATCAGTGGGACCAATTAAACTTTTACTCAGCCTCTTTTAAATAGGGATAAAATGGACTTGCATATTTAGAGGATTAAAAAATATGCTCAGAACAACGAACTCTGAGCATATCTTGTTTATATTTTTCAAAAGAAAATATCAATAAAGCCTTTTCGTATAGCTTTCATCAAGCACCTTATCAATCGTTTCCACTGTGGCATTCGGAAGGTTTGCATGTGCCAATAATATTTTTGCAGCATTCGGCAAATCGTTTTTCTCTGCCCATGTATCCATATTCCACAGCCCAGACCGAATCATCGCTTTTGCGCAGTGAATAAAACATTCCTCCACTTCAACCACTATTCCAATTAATGGATTTTTTCCTTTCACCGCCATTTTTTCCAGGAGCTTTTTATCTTTAGTCAACATTGCTTTCCCATTCACCCGCAATGTTTCCTTCAACCCAGGAATAAAAAAAAGCAAACCGACTCTTCCATTTGCCAGAATATTTCGCAGGGAATCCATTCGTTTATTGCCAGGCCTTTCTGGAATCACCAACTGCTTTTCATTGATAATATACACAAATCCTTTCTTATCGCCCCTTGGAGAAACATCGCAAAATCCATTTTCATCTGCAGTAGACATCACTACAAAAGGCGATTTGCCGATAAAATCGGCACAATGCTCATCAATAACAGAAACCACCTTATTTTGCACCAATTCACTTGGATAACCAAGCATTTCTCTCAATTCCTCTTCCGTTGTTATCTGATTTTCAGCTGAAGCGCTTATTTGCACAAGTCAACACTCCTTAAAATAAAACATATCTTTCACTATAAAATTCACCAAGTATGTACAATAATCCTTTATATAAAAAACAATCTGCATGCAAATCTTGGCTGTTAAACGTTTAAACACTAGGCATCCGGATATAATGATAGCTATGAAATATGAAAGGTTGTTTACATGTATTTGCTATTTGTTGTAGTGGTCTACATCTTATTTGCTATTTATTTTGTTGATTGGAAAAATTGGAGGAGTTATTATCCAACTATTCAGTATTTTATCATTTGTAATCTTCTATATAATTTTATTTTTTATCAGCATACCCTATGGAAATATCGTGCAGTAACTGTTTATTGGCTAAACCATACGCTTATAGATATCACATTTACATTTATTATCGTCCCTACTGTAATTATGATCTATTTAAGATATTATCCAGCAGGAAAAAAACAATTGGCCTATATAGCTATTTGGGCTGCTTATTTTACAAGCATTGAATGGCTTTTTTATAAAAAGGGGCTTTTTCTATATGAAAATGGGTGGAATATTTTATGGTCCAGTATTTTTAATATCATTCTTTTTATTTTTGTAAGCATTCATTATAAACGTCCCCTTTTGGCTTTATTGGCTTCAGGGCCTATCGTTATTATCCTGTTATTTCTGTTCCACCCAACTCTTTCAGAATTAAAATAATTCAATGGTGATAAATGTGGAAACAGAACAATTATCTACACCTATTTTTCTCCTCATATTATCTTTCATCTATATTGGCATGGCTTGTTATCTTTACATCAAAAAAAGAAAATAATTTGGCTATTTAATAAAGAAATCCAAAAAAGTGCTGTCAGCTTGCCAGCACTTTTTTCTTATGGGGAAATTACCGGTACTTCATCCACTCTTTTAATCCATAATTTATGATCCCGCGTAAATGCTGATTTTTGCGGTCCTTCAGCTGAAGCAAATGGTATAAATAAAAAATATCCAATCATAAAGGCAAACAGCAGTTTCCCAAATGCCATTTTTATTCCTCCTCTCGCTAGCTTGTCCTAATCAAAAAAGAAATACTAAGGATTGACTAACAGACAAAAATATTTTAAAATTTGATTAATCGATCAATTTTTAAAATAACCAATCAACCAAAGGGTGATAATATGGAAACTAATGAAAATAAGCAATCCTTTATCGCTGAAGCGAGACGAGAACAAATTATAAAAGCGGCCATCGAAACTTTAGAAGAAATTGGCTTTGTGAGCACAAGTCTTGCCAAAATTGCCAAAAAGGCCAAAATCAGCACAGGGCTGATTTCCTATCATTTTTCCAATAAATTAGATTTAATGAACAGCACCCTTGAATATTTATTGGCAGCTCAATTTACTTTCATTAGCGATAAAGTAAATCAAAAAGAAAAAGCAACAGACAAATTAACAGCATTTATTGAAGCCAGCTTGGTCTACCAAGAAACAAAAAAAGCCAATAATATTGCGCTGATTGAAATTGTTTTTAATGCAAGAACAGAAGATCATATTCCATATTATCAATTGCAGGACGTGGAGGAAGAAGATCCTATCCAAGAATTGCTTGAAAGCATATTAAATCAGGGGAAACAAACAAAGGAATTTGGAGAATTTGACACTAGCCTCGTAAAGCAGGTGATCATTGGAACCATTTCAGAAAAAATGCTTTCTTCTATTAATGAAGAAATAGAATTCGATTCTTATTTTTATGAACTAAATCGTTTAATCCTAAAACTAGTGCAATAATTTACTGGGGGACAAAGATGAATAGAGAAACAATTTTAGGCTTAACAAAAATGGAAAAAGCAGCATTTTTTATTTTGCCAATGCTAATTGGTGCTGTTCTTGGCTGGTTTATTCCTAATATAGCTGATTTATTGCTGAAATCGCCGATTATTCCGTTTGAAAAACTGGTGGTTTATATCGCAAATACTGATAATTTTTGGATATCGGTTATAGCAATGGTGCTTGGGATTATCATTGGATTAATTTTTACCGGAATAGTATTTCATGAAACATTAAATATAAAAATAAGGGATAATGAGCTTTCCTTTCAGATAAAGGATCAAAAAATGACCATCAGCAAAAAAGATGTATCCGCTATTTTTTTAGAAAATAAATCGCTTATTGTTCTTGGCTTAACAAGCAAGGAGCTGTACCGCGAACATACCGATATTAACATTTCTAAAGCACAAGAGGCTTTTACTTCACATGGTTATCCCTGGAAAATGAAAGATCCTTATACAGCTGAATACAGGAAATGGGAACTAGATGATGCTAATTTCCCAAAGGAAATAACAAATATCCTTTATGCAAGAAGAATTGCGCTGCGCGAAGATAATAAAAAAGACGCAAAACATCTGCGGGAGGATTTAAATGAACTAGGTGTTGTGGTGCGCGATCGAGATAGGCAGCAACATGTTCGAAGAGTAAACTAAATAGAATTTGTTTTTTGTCGAAAATAGCTATTAAAAAAACTGCATCAATCAAGGCTAATGCCATAAAAAAGATGATTCCTGCCACTTGAGGAATCATCTTTTTTCCTATTTAATTAGATAATCTCAAATACAACCTGCACAATCGACAGCAATATGCCGATAATAAATCCGCAAACTGCTCCATTTACACGAATCCACTGCAAGTCTTTGCCTACATTGTTTTCAATCATATCAATTAATGTTTCATCATCTAATTTATTTAAGTTGTCGCGTACAAGATCGCCAATTTTATCATGGTTATTTTCAATAAGAATCGATAATTGTTTTTGAATCCATACATCAATAACAAGTTTATTTTCAATCATTTTTCCTAACAGATTTTCTGCTAATGGAAGAAGATAATCTTCCATAAATCTTTCGCCCTCTACAAACTCAAGGGCCTTTTGCTGCACTTGTTTAAGGGCTTCTGCAATAGTATCATCTGATTTCCAGTTGTCTAAAAGGCGAGTTCTCCATTTTTCAATTCCCAAAAGCACCTTTTCATTGTCAGTTAATCCTTCTATTTCTTTGCGGATAAATGTTAACAATGCTTCTCTGTTTGGTTCATACTCATAACGCAGGCTTTTTACAGCACTGATTAAAAGATTTTGAATAATCCGCCCAATCTTTTCCTCTGTCATCAAATTTTGAATTGATTTAATGGCAAATTGCAGCATGCCCTCTGCTTTTACATTATTTAATACATTCATGGATACATTTCCAAGCTTATGAACAGTCTCTTCTTTTTTCAGCCACAGCTCTACTTTTGCCAAAATATGGTCCAATGCTTTTTCTTCTACCTTTTCCGTTAAAAGCTGATTGCTGATCATATGCAGAATTTTTTTCATATCTACATTAGATAAAGCGGCAATAATTTGTTTTTTTACAAACGGCGCCAGTTTCTCTGCATCCAGATAGCGAATCATTTGCTGGATCCATTTTACCGCAAGCTGTTGAAAAATGGTCGTCTGAATTTTTTCTGCCGCTATCTGGTGGATTTTTTCCGTAAACGGTACATGCTTTACTTTATCCTGAATGCTTTCTTTCGATAGCCAATCATTTTTTAAAACAGAAACCAATCCATTAATCATGCGGTTGCGATTTTTCGGAAGCAGTGCCGTATGCGGAATCGGCAGCCCGAGTGGATGGCGGAATAAAGCTGTTACCGCAAACCAGTCTGCAAGTCCCCCGATAAGTCCTGCTTCAAACCCTCCATGCAGCAATAATACCCATGTAATATCTTGAAATGGCATTGTCGCCAAAAATCCTACCAACATCACAACAAGTGAAATTCTAGCAAGTTTTCTTGATGATTTTTTTTTCGACATTTTTTCCCCTCATTTTAACATGATAAAAAGTTAACATACTCTGATTATACCAACTATCTTTGAAATATAGGAATAATTAGATCTGCTACATTCTTTTTATTATAGCAGTTAGACAAGAAAAAATGAAAAGAGAAGACGGCTGCTTCCGGGAAAATAATGCAAAAAACAGCCTAGCGCCCAAGCTATTAGGCACCAAGCTGTCTCTTTTTATTTTTGATATTGCACTAATTTCTCCAAATTCTCTTCCATTACCTGAATATAATCCATGCCTTTTTCCTGATCCTCTGCGCTTAAGCCTTCCAATGTGCTAAGCACCTCTGTTTTGGTGTCTATTTCATTTGCCAATGTTTTAGCGATTTTTGGAGAAGCAAGCTCTTCAAAATAAATGACCTGCACCTCATGTTCTTTGGCAAATTCTTTTAGCTCTGTCAGCTTTTTGGCACTTGGTTCTTCTTCAGGAGAAAGGCCTGCAATCGGCACTTGCACCAATCCATATTCATCTGCTAGATAATGAAATGCTGCATGCTGTGTAATTAGTTCTTTTTTGGATGCATTTTGTAAGGCTGTATGATATTTATTGTCTAATTCTTTTAATTGGCCAATATAGTCGGCGCTGTTTTGCTTATAAACTTCCTTATTGGCAGGATCTGCATTTATTAAAGCATCTGCAATAGTGGCTACTTCTTTTTGCGCCAGCACTGGACTTAACCATACATGGGGATCTTTTGCATGGCTCTGCTCGTGATTTTCTTTCCCTTCTTCGTGCTCGTGCTCATGTTCTTCTTCCTCTTCGGCTCCTTCTGCTAACGTTATCCCTTTGCTTGCTTCAATAAATTTCACCTTGCTTCCTGCAACACTTTTTTCCATATCTGGCACCCATGTCTCCATATATTCGCTATTATAAATGAAAAGGCTGGCATCTTGTACATTTGCCATATCCTTTGGCGTTGGCTCCCAATCATGTGGCTCCATGGTGGATGGAATCAGCAATTCGACATCCGCCGCATCCCCTGCTACTTGTTTCGTAAATTCATACATTGGATAAAAAGTTGTGACAACTTTGATTTTTTCTGTTTTGTCTTCTTTTTTGCTGCCAGACGAATCGCTGACACTTTCTTTATTGCTGCATCCTGCTAAAAGCATCGCGGCAGCTAAGCCAATAATTGCTGTCTTTTTCTTAAAAAATTTCATTTTCTTCTCCCCCAATTATTCCATTTTTCTCTCATTGGATTTTTCTTTAATCAAAATCATTACGTTTTAAACGCGAAATGAATATCCGTTGTTTTTTCCTTTTGGTAATTCGTAACTATTACGATTTTATGGACATACATTCCTTATTGCTTTACTGTCATGGACTTTCTTGTTGTTTTATCACAACTTATGTAGACAAAATAAAACACTGCTCGCCATTTCTTTGCGCTATAATGCTCCTCCCTCCTTATCAAATCGAAATAATTACGTTTTACACTACAGATTTAGCGCTGGAATTTTCTCCACACTTATTTTAATGATAATGCAGCTGCTTTGCAAGCTTTTTTTTATCTTTGCTTTTCATCATCAAGTCGCAAACCTTTGTTTTAATGTTTTTTCTTTTCCATCATTTGATTTTAGGAGATTGTTTGCATATCTACAATATGCTGCGAATATTGTGCATGCCATTTCAATCTAATGTCTAAACCCAGATGGGCATCAATCTCCCGTCTGGGTTTAGACACTAGATGTTTAATAGAAAAAGAGAAATTCCTAGACCGATAATCCATACCATTGGAATGAGATTAACAATAATGGCAAATGTTTTTTTGCGTTTTCTCAAAATCCAGGCAACGGCCGAACAAATAATAACAAATATCGGATAAGCGCCAATTCCAATCACAAAGGCACTATTCCCCCAATTTATGCCATTATCAAAGCTCATAAACGACAAGCCAAATATAATAAACCATGGCAGCAGGCAAACCGCATAAACAAATTGACTAATGATTAAAAAGATTTTCATCTATTCCTCCTATTTTTTAGGCTTTGTTATAATGGAATGTTGATTTCACTCTGCTTGAAAAATAAGCGGTTAAATTCCGTTAAAATTGGGAAGTACCCATATCTCCCTAAAAATAGAGGAAGTTTTTCCGTTTATTGTATCTAAATCTTTGGATTTTATTTAATCTAGAGCAGTTAATCGGAATATCTCCGCTTATATCTGCTTCTTATGCCACCACTATATACATTAGCCGGAAATTCTCCGCCTATGAATTCTTATACCTACATGAAAATCAACCATGAATAATAACAGAGCCTTTAATCCATTCTACAAAAAAACTACTCCTTTTAATATATGCATCTATCTATTTGCTGATTGTTTTTTTCTGTCCCCTAAATGGCTATCTTTCTACTATCCATTCTAAAGGCGGAAAATGTTTATAAAAACAAACAAAAATCCTCCGCCATTGGGAAGGATTTTTTGTTTGTTTTTATAGAATAGGAAAAGATTACCCCTTCACAGATCCTGCTGCAATGCCCTTGACAATTTTCTCCTGTGCAACCAAATATACTAATAAAAGAGGAAGGCTTCCCAATGTCAATGCGGCCATAATGCCTGGCACATTTACCGAAAATTCTCCATAAAATTCTCTTAAGCCAAGAGGCAAAGTGGCGCTTTCTTGTGAATTCGTCAAAACTAATGCAAAAATAAACTCATTCCATATATGGATAAAATTATAAATAGCTACAGTAGCAACAGCCGGCGTTAAAAGAGGAAATAAGATTTTCCAAAATAGGCGAAAATGGCCGCATCCATCTATTTTTGCTGATTCCTCCAGTTCTTTCGGAAGGTCCTGCAGAAATTGTGTAAAAATAACAACTGAAATAGGAATAGAAAATGCCACATAGGGACCAATCAAACCCCAGATGGTGTCATATAACCCCATATTGATGGTAAGCAAATAAATCGGGATCAATGTAGTATGTATTGGTATCATCATCCCAACCATAAACAGGATAAACAACGGACGATTTAATTTAAATTTCATTCTTGCTAAAGGATAGCTCGCCATAGCAGAAATTACAATTACAATCACAACTGAAATTACAGAAACTAATATACTGTTGCCAAAATAACGAATAAAATTAGAAGAAAGCACCATGCTGTAGTTATCAAATGTAAAGGCATCGGGGAAAGACCAAGGAGAAGTCATAAACTCTAGTTGACTTTTAAAAGATGAATTAATCATGATTAAGTAGGGAAGCCCTGTAAAGATCAATAAAATAATGGCCAATGCATAGAGAGGCATGTTGCTTATTTTTTTTATTATATTCATCTAATTCGCCCCTTTTCTTTTTTGTTCAGAGGTGACAATAATAACTGTAATAACCAGTGCAATTAAAAACATAGCGAATGAAATGCTGCTTCCATATCCCATATTAAAGTTGGTGAAGGTTTCTTCGTACATATAGGTTGCCATCAATTCTGTCGAGTTATTAGGTCCCCCACCTGTCATCACATAAATTAAATCAAAATATTTGAGGGATCCGATAATCGATAAAATGCTTGATGTCACAATTGTTGGCATTAATAATGGCAAGGTTAATTTTAAAAATCGCTGTTTGGCATTTGCCCCATCTATCATGGCTGCCTCATAAAGCTCTTCAGGAATACCAACAATAGCTGCTCTAAACAAAATCATATAAAATGGAGCAAACTGCCAGCAAATCGTTGCAATCACTGCCCAAATAGCCGTATTCTCATTTCCAAGCCACCCTTGCTGCAGGGATCCTAAACCAACTGCTTTTAATATTTGATTAACAATTCCAAAGTTGCCATCATACATAAAGGTAAATAATATCCCGATGGCTACAGTGGACATTAAAAATGGCATAAAATAAATGGATCGGAAAAATCGCATGCCTTTTAAAGGACTAAATAGCAGCAAAGCCATGATTAACCCAAGTGGAAGCTGAGTGAATAGGGAAGAGGCAACGAGCAGTGAGTTATTTCCAAAAGCCTCCCAAAATACCCCATCTTTTAATAGATTAAGATAATTTTGAATGCCAATAAACTCAAAGCTATTATTGATGCCAGACCAATTAAAAAGACTGTAGTAAAAAGTCATTCCAATAGAATAAACAACAAAAATCCCATATATCAGCAAAGCTGGAGCAATAAACCCTGCAATAACAAGTAAGTCTTTTAATTTTGGAGACAACTTTCTCTTCAGTGCTAGTTCTGTAGGCGTTCTCGATACTGATGAATATTCTACATTATTTTTCAACATTCCAGCCACCTCATTTATTAGAAGACTATATCAATTTTGCAAAAGACACAGCCTTCTATTAGTCAAAAAATTATTTAATAACCTCTTTCGCCTTCTCTTCTACCTTTTTCACCGCATCTTCCGGTGTTATGGACAGCCCAAAGATTCCTTGTGTTGTATCCAAATGCTCGGATGCCACTTCTGTTGGAAGGGTTTGATCATAATAGGTTTGCATATACTCGGCACTTTCTAGCACTGTATTAATTTTTTTGACATACTCATCTTCATATTGAACCCCTTTAACAGCGGAAATGCCGCCATTTGTATTGGCCATTTCTTCAGCTGTTTCTTTGCTTCCCAATTCCTGTACTAATTCCACCGCAAGCTCTTTATTGGCGCTCTTTTCAGCTACAGAAAATACAGGGCTTACTCCGCCAACAACATCTTTTGCAGAGCCTTTTCCTCCTTCCACAGCTGGAAATAAGAAGAATCCTAATTTCTTTTCAAATTCAGGCATTTCATTTCGAATATTTCCGATAATCCAGCTTCCTTGAATCTCCATTGCTGCCTTGTTCGAATAAAGCAATTGTCTAGATTGGCCAGTATCATAATTCAAACCATTTACTCCATCAGGAAAAGCTCCCATTTTAACCAATTCTTGAATTTTTGTTGCTGCCTGCACGTATGCATCATCATCAAATCCTTTTCCTGTACGCTCATATGCTTCATTAAATAAATCCTTTCCCCCGATTCTTTCTGCCAAATACATCATGTAAAAGGAACCTGGCCATTTTGATTTATTTGCAAGCGCAAATGGAATAATATTATTTGCTTTTAATTTTTTGACAATGGCTAATAGCTCATCATATGTTTTCGGCTCTTCAATGCCATATTTTTTAAAAATTTCTTTATTGTACCATACTGGCACAATATCCATGCCAATTGGCACCCCGTAGACTTTCTGTTCATAGGTGGCAGGAGAAATCGCTGCTTCTAAATAATTGTCTTTATCCACTTCATTTGTGATATCCAGAACCTGTCCTGCATCAACAAAATTCTTTAGCCATCCTCCTCCCCAAGAATGGAAAACATCAGGCGGGTTTCCGCCTCCCATCGCGACACTTAATTTTGTTTTATATGGATCATTTTCTTGTCTTACTACTTTCACTGTTACGCCAGGATGTTTGTCTTCAAATCTTTTTGCAGCATTTTTTATCGATTGCTCTCCTGCTCCAGTTTCCACATGCCATATTGTTAGTGTTTTAGCATTAGAGCTGCTGGCATTGCTGCTTGTTTTTGTAGTTGGAGCACCAGGCTGGCAGCCCGCTAAAAGGGATAATATTAATATAAAGATACATAGCATCCTTTTGTTTAAGATCTTAGTCATCACTTTTTTGTCTCCCCTTTTCTCTCTTTTTAAGTGAAAGCCTATCAAATAATCCAAAATAAACGCGCGTACATTTTTGTATATGCTAAAGTTGGGATTGCTATTGTAGTAAACACCCCCTTAAAGATAGAACAGATTATAAAACCTTTAATTGTAAACCCTTTCAAAAATAGTTGCTATTCTTTTAGAAAAAATTTTTTTTAGTGCTTATTCTTTTAATGCAACTCTATTATAAAATTTAGATACTTTTAAAAACATGGCTGGACTATACAAAAAAAAAACGCATCCATCCACTTTTTTTTGTGCATTATCGATAGTTTGCTAAATTACTATAGCCATTCAGACAGCTGCAAAATAAGAGCTTCATGAAAGTTTCTAGGGTTATAGCTAGTAATAGATTCAATTTTCTTTAATCTATAAAGCAGTGTATTGCGGTGGATAAATAAAGCCTCTGCAGTGGCCTGGATATTTAAATCATTTTGAAAAAATACGCTGAGTGTATCTTTCAGTTCCTCACAAAGCTTTTGCTGAATTCTTTTTTTTGCTTTCAGGCGTTTTTGTTTATCAATATTATTTAATAACAGCTGTATCTCTAAGTCTTTTATTTTTACTCTTTGATCTTTCGTTAGCTTTAAAGCTAGCAACGCATCATGCAAGACTGCTGGCATTTCTTCCAATGCACCCACTGCATTTCCCGAGGAGCTTCGGATCTTATCATAATGCGCAGCAAAAAAAGTTTCTAAGCGATCATGAATTTCATGTTTTTTTTGTATTGATTGAGAAAAAATAATGATAATAAAGGTTTCTGCATCCAAAAAACCATAAATACATGAATGCGGATGTACTACTGCTTCTACCTTTTCATATATACCTGAAAAATTTAAATGATCATGATGAAATTTGTCTGCAACAGAAAAAATTAGCGGATAATACGGGGGAGTGACTTTATATCCTAGCATCAAAAGCTTTTGATGTATTTTGAAAAAATCTGTTTTATGATGGGTTAATTCTTCCAATAAACATTCGACTGTCCGATACTTCCAGTGTGTATTCTTCAATAAAGTGTTTTGTTTAATAATTAACTCTGCCATTCCTACAATCAACGAACCAAATTGCTCTACTTTTGAAGGAGTTCCAGCAATCCCAACTGCTCCTATGACCTTATCTTGCATTTTAATCGGAAAGTTGATCCCAGGCTCTGCCCCCTTCCATTTATGCTGCTCTTTTGTTGTCACAGCAACTGGCCTTTTCAAATTTATCGCTTCTAATGCACTTTGGTGGAATGCATGTACACTGCTTTTATCTCCCGAACTAATAATAATGCCATTTGCATTAAAAACATGAATCGTATTTTTTACATGCTTCATTGTTTCCTTCACCACAAGATTTGCTGTTTCACTAGTAATATTCAAAAAATCACTCCTCTACTATACGTTTATAGATGTATTTAGAAAAATTATACATACCAGCTACCAAAAAAATGAGAATTGATAAGATTTCCCTTATGATAATAGTGACAATACTTTTCTTTTTTCTCCACATTCATCAAAACAGCAGCAAAAAACTGGCACTTTCATAGGGAAATAGCCATTTCATAAAACTTCTGGAATCATCCAATAAACAGCCTAAAGGCAAACAAAACTTATAGATTCTAGTAAGACTAATCAAATAATATCATATTTTCAGAGGCATTAATATTGACAATTCTGAAAAAAACAGCGAAAATGAACGCGTGTACATATTTTGTTTGGGAGGTGAATAAGATTACTAGCAGAAAAGAAGTCGCAAAACTGGCAGGAGTATCGGAAGCGACTGTTTCTCGAGTGTTTAATAATTCTGGCCCGTTGCGCGAAGCAACAAAACGCAAAGTGCTGCAAGCGGCAAAAGAGCTTAACTACCATCCAAATGCCATTGCCCAAAGCTTTGCCCGAGGAAAAAGCAATAATATTGGCGTAATTGTCCCTTATTTGCCAAAAGTTAATCTAATGTCCACCTATTATTTCTCTGAGCTATTAAGTGGAATCGGCTCAAAGCTTGGAGAAGCGGGATATGGCCTGCTCCTTTTATTTCAACCAGCTGATCAGCCGAAAGATTATGTGAAGCTTTTTCTTTCCCAGCGAGTAGACGGCTGCATTATTCTCGGTTCCAAACATGTTCCCGGCGAAGTAGAAGCACTGGAAAAGCTTCATCAATTAAGTTTGCCATATTGTCTTGTGAATCAATCTTTTGCTGGATATTCCTTTCATTCCATTGATGCAGATCACTTAGACGGCAGTTTTCAAGCTGTATCCTCCCTTTTTAATAAAGGGCATAAGCAGGTTATTTTTTTAAATGGGCCAATGGAATATTCCAATAGTATGGAGCGTTTGAAAGGATACGAAAAAGCTCTAGCCAATGCAAAAATTCTCTTTAATGAAAAGCTGCTGTTTCAAGGCAACTACAGCAGAAAAAGCGGATTTCAATCAGCCATGCATATTTCTTCGCTGCTGCCAGACTGCCAAGCTATTTTTGCTGCAAATGATCGAATGGCAATTGGCCTTATGCAAGGTTTGAGTGCACTGGGTTACCTGGCTGGGCATGATTATTCCATCATTGGCTATGATGATTCAGATATTGCAAAAATGACATCCCCACCGCTCAGCACCATTAGAGTTCCACTTTTCGAAATGGGACAATTGGCAGCTGCAAAGGTTCTTCAACTGACCTCATCTGATGATAAAACAGAAATATATGAATGTTTGCCTGTTTCTTTAATTGAACGAGCATCCTCCTTGATGCAAAACAAACCGTTCAGAAGATAAGCCGCCTTTTTTTATAAAGCTGTTTAAGCAATCGTTGATTTTTGACGGTTTAAGCAAACAAAACCTATTGAAAATCACCCCTCTTTTAGCACACGGCTTTTTATAAAAAAGGGCTTATACCTTCTCTTTGTATGACAAACTATTAAACATCCAATTTAATAAAATTTTAAAAGAAATGAGGGTTAGAAATGAAAACGCTTAAAATCGGCATGATTGGCTATAAGTTTATGGGAAAGGCGCATAGTCATGCATATCGTGATATTCCTTTATTTTTCCCAAAAACGATTCATCCTGAAATGAAAGTTATCTGTGGACGCAATTATGACGATGTTGCTTTGGCTGCCAAACAATTCGGCTGGGAGGAATATACTACAGATTGGAAAAGCCTTTTGGATAGAGAGGATATTGATTTAATCGATATCAATGCCCCAAGTGATGTACATAAAGAAATTACAATTGCTGCAGCACGGGCAGGAAAACATGTTTTTTGCGAAAAACCGCTCGCGCTTACACTAAAAGATTCAAGAGAAATGCTGGAAGTTGTTGAAGCAGCTGGCGTTAAGCATATGGTTGGATTTAATTATCGTTTTGCTCCTGCTGTTATGCTGGCAAAAAAGCTTCTCGATGAAGGAAAATTAGGAGACATCTATCATTTTCGTGCATGTTTTTTGCAGGATTGGCTGGTTGACCCCAATTTTCCTCTGGCATGGAGACTACAAAAGGAAATTGCCGGATCCGGTTCTCATGGCGATTTAGGTGCACATCTTATTGATTTAGCCCACTATCTCATTGGCGATATGACAGAAGTGATTGGATTAAGCGAAACATTTATAAAAGAGCGCCCCATTCCAACTAATATGACAGGTCTTTCTGCAACTGGCAATAATACTGGAGAAAAAGGCCAAGTGACAGTTGATGATGCAACACTATTTTTAGCAAAATTTGCAAACGGCGCATTAGGAAGCTTTGAAGCTACTCGTTTTGCCTCTGGCCATCGCTGCACCAATTCCTTTGAAATTAATGGCAGCAAAGGCAGCGTCATTTTTGACTTTGAACGCATGAATGAACTGCAAGTGTATTTTACAGAGGATCGAGAAGATGTCCAAGGCTTCCGGCGTGTGTTAACGACAGACCCTGCCCATGCCTATGCAGAAAACTGGTGGCCGCCGGGACATACAATCGGCTATGAACATACATTCATTCATGAAATGGTAGAGCTTCTGGAAGCTTTCCGTGAAGACCGGCAGCCTATTCCAAATTTCCGGGATGGTGTCAAATGCCAACAGGTTTTGGAAGCGGTTGATTTATCGATTGAGAAGCGGCAATGGATAAATCTTTCTGAAGTATAAACTAGTCAGCATTTTTTTCTTAAAGAAACAAAGATTTCTTAACTATAAAAAAGGAGGATTTTATACATGAAAAAAAATGCGTTAATCGTTTGGGGAGGCTGGGATGGTCATCAGCCAGAACAAGTGGCCCAAATCTTCAAAGGGATTCTAGAAGAGGAAAACTTCCAAGTAGAAGTTTCCAACTCACTAGAGGCTTATGCAGATCCAGAAAAATTAAAAACATTAGATCTAATCGTTCCCCACTGGACCATGGGAGAAATTCAAAAAAAATATGTCCTAAATATTTCTGAAGCTGTCATGAATGGTGTGGGTTTAGCCGGATGCCATGGCGGAATGTGCGATTCTTTCCGCAACAATGTGGACTGGCAATTTATCACAGGCGGAAACTGGGTCGCACATCCTGGAAATGATGGGGTGGAATATACCATAAATATTAAACATTCCTCCAGTCCATTATTAGAGGGCTTAACTGATTTTAATGTCACAAGCGAGCAGTATTACCTGCACTTTGATCCGGCGGTTGAAGTGCTGGCAACGACAAGATTTCCGGTAGTTGATGGTCCCCATACAGCAAACAAAGCAGTTGATATGCCTGTTGTCTGGACCAAACGCTGGGGACTTGGAAATGTTTTCTACAATTCATTGGGACATCAAGCGAACATTGTTGCCATGCCGGAAGTTTCGCTTATCATGCGACGAGGTTTTTTATGGGCAGCGGAAGGAAAAAAACGAACAGCGCTTTCCAATTCATCAGACTATAAAAATGCACGTTTATATACTGGCATGGGCGATAGCCAATAATTAACTAAATGGAGGGTTTTATAATGAAAAAACTGAAAGTCGGAATTATTGGCTGCGGATTTATTAGTTCCATCTATATGCAAAATTGTTCCAAGTTCGCCAATCTTGAGCTTATTGCTTGTGCAGACCTTGATGTAGAGCGGGCACAATCTCAAGCGCAAAAATATCATATTCCAAAAGCTTGCACCGTAGATGAACTGCTTTGTGATCCTGATATACAATTGGTCATTAATTTAACCATTCCAAAAGCCCATGCTGCGGTGTGCATTCAGGCGCTTGAAGCAGGAAAGCATGTTTATACAGAAAAGCCTCTTGCTGTAACAAGAGAAGAAGGAAAACAAATTATCGCTGCAGCAAAAAAGCATAACCTCCTTGTCGGCAGCGCTCCCGATACATTTTTAGGCGCTGGCATCCAAACGGCTATCCAACTGATTGAAAAAGGAGAAATTGGCGCGCCGATCGGGGCTTCCGCTTTTATGATCAACCGCGGCCACGAACACTGGCACCCAGATCCAGCCTTTTATTATGCAGAAGGCGGAGGACCAATGTTTGATATGGGTCCATACTATTTAACCGCATTGGTGTCATTATTAGGACCAATAAAACGATTAGCTGGGGCTACACGCATCAGCTATCCAGAAAGAATTGTGCTAAGCGAACCAAAAGCAGGCACAAAAATTGATGTTTCTACACCCACCCATATTTCAGGCACCATTGATTTCGCAAGCGGTGCAATCGCAACCATTACAACAAGCTTTGATGCATTTGGCGGAACCTCCCTTCCTCCTATTGAAATTTACGGAAGCAAAGGGACACTTCTAGTTCCCGATCCAAATACTTTTGGCGGTCCTGTCCGAATACGAAAAATGAATGAAAAAGAATTTGTAGACATTCCTCTAGCCTTTAGCCATTCAGAAAACAGCCGTGGGCTAGGCGTTTCCGATATGGCGCAGTCTATCCTAACTGGAGAAAAACATCGTGCTAATGGAGAGCTTGCCTATCATGTTTTAGAGGCAATGCACGGTTTCCACGACTCCTCCACCAATGGAGCATATTATCAAATGGAAAGCACTTGTGAACGTCCTAAACCATTAAATATCGAACAACAAGCAAATAGCTAATAGTTTGTCGCTGCTTTAAAAAGAGAAGCAACATCATAGAAAAAAAGCGTTTGGAAAGCTTAAATTTCCAAACGCTTTTTGCTTATTGCGGAATTCGAATTCACCTTGCTTAGCAAGTTTAGAATAAAGAATTTTTATAAAAGACAATTTGTCTATTAATTTATTAGTCGCTAACTAACATCTTTGATAAGTTTCTTCTTCAGCAATGTTTTTATATAAGGGAATTTATCTATCTTAACAGATGCTTTAGTGGAATAAAATTAAACAACTTTATTATTAACTCCACAACACAAAATAGAAATTAACCTATAAGTATTAAATGTCATTAAGCGACTTTATTATTAGTAAATATTAGGATAAAGAAGATAAAATGATACTTCCCTTAAATTTTTTATTCATTCATCTTTTTAATAATAGTCATCATTACGTTTTATATTACCTATTTTCTACTATATTACCAGCTTGCTTTTTTAACTCCTGGAATTTGTCCTTTGTGAGCATATTCTCTAAAAGCAATACGAGACATTTTGAATTTTCTTAAATAGCCTCTTGGTCTGCCAGTCACTTCACATCGATTCTTCAAACGAGTTGGCGAAGAATCCCTTGGCAGTTTTCTAAGTGCTTCATAATCCCCTTTTTCTTTTAATTCCATTCGAAGAGCTGCATATTTTTCCACCATTGCTTGACGTTTTTTTTCTTTTGCTACTTTCGATTTTTTTGCCATGTTCAGTTCCTCCTTCATTTTCTGTTTATAACAAAACGAAATCATTACGTTTTAAGATTTATAATTTTCTGTTAACAAAAAAAATTTAATATTCTATTTTGTTCCTCTATGCAAAGTGCGCTTTTTTAAACGTGGGCAATACTTCATCAATTCAATGCGATCAGGATTGTTTCGTTTATTTTTTGTTGTGATATAATTTCTATCTCCTGTTTCTGTACATGCCAATGTAATATTTACTCTCATATTTATTTCCTCCTAAATAATATCGTATTCTGTTGACTACATCGTAAATGCAGGCAATGGATCAATAAATTTGGTCCAATCCTTCGTCATTTCTATTTCTGTAAGTAAACATGCATTCAAATCTTTTTCAATTTGTTTTTGGTCCATTCCAATGCCGATCATCACTAACTCTGTCATACGATCACCGTATGTATTATGCCAGCGTTTTTGCAGCTCTGGCTCTTCTTCTAAAATTTGTTTTTTCTCCGTTTCAGGATAGGCCGCTATCCATTTTCCCGCTGCCTGAATAGTTAAGGATGGTCCTGCTTGTGACAGCAATCCAGAAATATCATTTCTTGTCGCTAGCCAAATAAACCCTTTTGCACGCACCACTTCGGCCGGCCATGCTTCAATCCATGCCATCAATCTTACGGGATGAAATGGCTTATTGCTGCGATACACAAAGGATGAAATACCATACTCCTCCGCTTCAGGAATATGTTCTTCATTTAATTCTTTTAGCCAGCCTGCACTTTGACTAGCAGTCTCAAAATCGAATAATCCTGTATTTAGCACCTGATCTAGAGGCACTCGTGAATATTCGCTTTCCACTATCCTTGCCCTTGGATTAAACTTTTGTAAAACAGCCTTCAATTCATGGAGCCTATTTTTAGAAACTAAATCTGCTTTATTCAATAGAATGGCATCAGCAAATTCAATTTGGTCAATCAATAAATCAGCTACTTCTCTTTCATCCGATTCATCAACTGCCTGTTTTCTGTCTAGCAAACTTTCTCCCGAAGCATAATCATGCCAAAACCGATTAGCATCTAATACCGTTACCATTGTATCTAGTCTGCAGAATTTAGATAAATCAATTCCCATACTTTCATCTACATAGGTAAATGTTTGAGCAACTGGAATAGGTTCACTAATTCCGCTTGATTCTATCACTATATAATCAATATCGCCCAGACTTGCAAGTTTTTCTACTTCGATAATTAAATCCTCCCGAAGCGTACAGCAGATGCAGCCATTTTGCATTTCTACCAGCTTTTCATCCGTCTTAGAAAACCCTCCCTGTTTCACCAAAGAAGCATCAATATTGACCTCGCTCATATCATTGACGATAACAGCAACCTTTAGGTTTTCCTTATTAGATAAAATGTGATTAAGCAGAGTAGTTTTGCCTGAACCAAGATAGCCACTCAGTACTGTAACCGGGATTTTCTTACTGCTCAATAGTTTCACTCCTTATTGCTAAAAACTAAGCTTAAACATATATCTGCTGGATACAAATCGAAATTATTACGATTTATAAATCAAAAAAAATGATTACTGATAAAAATTAGATAATCCATTTTTTGATAGTTTGTATAACAATTTAATATTGTAATTTAAAAAATGAGAATTTGCAACATTTTTTTGTAAGAAAATAAAAATAGCAAATCATACCTCCAAATATTCTTTTACAATCATTACTTTAAAATTTTGACTATATTCAGCCATAAATAAACACCCCAAAAGTTAGGTTTTAATCTAACTCTTGGGGTGCAGTACAAACTAAAAGTGCCTTTTTTAAGGAAACTATTTCTTATTCTTTTATAATCATATTAAAAAATTCAGGTTCTGTCTCCTACTGCTATTAGGTTTACAGCTTTTTTTCGCCTTTCGTTCCATTTATAGAATAGCTTGCCGTTATAGTTGCATTTAATGAATGAGAGACGGAACAATATTTGTCTTTTGATAATTGAATTGCTCGTACAACCTTATCTTCCGGAAGATCCCCCTCTAATGCATAGTGAATATCTATGTCTGTAAAACGTTTTGGATGCTCCTCTGCCCGCTTTCCTGTTACTTCCATTGAAAAAGCAGCAGGTTCCAGCCTCATTTTTTGCAAAATAGATAAAATGTCAATTCCTGTACAGCCAGCAACGGCATTTAAAAGCAATTCTGTCGGTCTAGCTCCAGAATTTTCACCGCCGAATTTTTCATCTGCATCCATTTTCAGTTCATGTCCAGATGGAGTTTGTCCACTGAATGCCATTTTTCCATTCCATTTAATAGTTGTCTGCAATATATCCCGCTCCTTTGTCTTAATATCCCTAGCTTAAGCTGCCGCTACTAGTATGTGATGGAAGGGTGAGTTTAATTCCATTCATATGCAGATGGATCGCTGCTTCACAAACATTTTCTTTATATTTTTTCATAAATTTAATAAAACTTCTGCATCTCCTCTATATTCCTTATTTTAACTCATCATTTTTTGCAGTAATATCCTCTTTTTAAAATTTTATAAATATTGCAATTTTTATTTTTTTCTCAAGACCTTTCCCTTATAATTTAAAAAGTACAACTATAGAATTGGACAGGTGAAAACATATGGTTTTATTAGGAGCTTTAGCAAATGGAGTCAGTGTTATTTTTGGGACACTGCTAGGCAGTCTGTTCAGCCGTATTCCTGACAGCATGAAAGACACTGTCATGAATGTGATGGGACTAGCTGTCATCGTTCTTGGAATACAAATGGGATTTAAAAGCGATAATTTTCTTATTGTTATTATCAGCCTTGTAATAGGAGCCGTTATTGGCGAGCTGCTATTTTTAGAAGATAAAATAAATCAATTAGGAAAATGGCTGGAGAAAAAATTAGGAGGTTCAAAGCAAGGAAATATTTCTCAAGGCTTTATTACAGCTACACTTGTATTTGTTGTTGGAGCAATGGGAATACTTGGCGCGTTGGATAGCGGGATTAGAGATAACCATGATATTTTATACACAAAAAGCATTATGGATGGATTTATTGCCATTATCTTAACTACTACATTAGGAGTCGGTGTTATCTTTTCGGCGGTTCCAATTATTTTATATGAAGGATTTATTGCCCTTTTTGCAACACAGATAAATGTATTTATTCCTGATGCTTTAATGAATAAAATCATTATTGAAATGACGGCGACAGGCGGAATTATGATCCTTGCCATCGGAACAAATCTAATTGGACTGACAAAGGTAAAGGTAGCAAATCTTCTGCCGGGAATTATCGTCTCTGCCATTATTGTTTCTATTCTTTATAAATTATAGATATGCTAAAAGCCTGCTTTTTCTTCAAAAAGGCTGGCTTTTGGCATTGTTGGATTATTCTTGCCCATATCCTAAAGTATAGGAATTTTGCAAGACAATTCTCCATCCATCTGGATCCTCTATTGTTACACCTGAATTGTTCCAATATGGATTTTCTGGGGGCACGCTGTTATACCCTAGTGCATGTAGCCTTTGAACAATCCCATCTCTTGCCTCTTTATCTGGAATATAAAAAACAAGCAAATTATCTTTTGTAGGGGGTGGACATGGACTTCCGCCTTGATGTTGAGTAAATTCCAAATGATAGGTCTTATCTGGCAGACCTATCATAACTCCATCATAGCCGTCATGATTTTCGAAAGAACCAATTACTTGCAAGCCTAATCCATCACGATAAAACTCGACAACCCTTTTTAATTGGTTTGTGGGTCTTGCTATGCGAAACTGTGCAACAGGCAATTGATTAGACCAGTTTTTTTTCATTTACTGCACCTCTTTTCGAAAAAGCAATCAAAATATTTACACTTTTTATGATAAGCACTTTATGAAACGAACACAATCTTTTTGCTTTTTCTCTATTTTTTCATTCTCATTTGCAAAATAAAATCTAAAAAAGGGAAGCCTGTGGCCTCCCTTTTTGGTAAATTTCTATTTCTGCGTCCATATAGAATCTATGCGCTAATAGATGTTATCGCTGGAATCTTTTTAGGACTTCTATCATTCCTTTTCAGCTTGCCCCACACCAGCAGCCTGCTTATTGCTACCATGTTTTACTCCCTTACTTGTATAAGGTTTGGCGCTTTTGGCTTTATTGGCACTTTTTTGCCAACGGTTCCATCCTTTTTTTCCTGTTCCTTGTCCCGTTCCACTCTTTGCTTTTGCTTTCGGCAATCGACTCAACTCCACTATATCTTAAGATAGGTTTATTATTTCTTTTTATCATTTAACAATCAAACCTTAATTAAACCATATGCAGGTAGAAAAGTCGACACTCTTTATTCTTTCCACACGAAAAAATCCAAGGTCAATGCCGAGGATTTTGTTTTTCTGATATTATTTATGGTCTTGCGCTGAATTCTTCTTTTAAAATCGAATATAGCTGCATATCCTGATGCTTCCCTTTTAATAGTATTCCTTTTCTGATGGTTCCTTCGTATTTCATTCCTGCTTTTTGCATTACTTTTTCCGAAGCCTTATTGTCTTTTACACATCTTGCTTGAATGCGAATAAGATCCATTTGCGTAAAGCCAAAAAACACTAACTTTCTGCAAGCTTCTGTCATAATGCCTTTTCCCCAATAATCCTGATGAAGGACATAACCTAATTCAGCTGCTCTATTTTTCGGCTGCCACCAAACAAAATCAATCGTGCCGATAAGCCTTCCATTCTCCTTCCACTCCATGCCCCATGGAGCAATATTTTTCAATTCGTATTGGTCCATAATATACTTAATAAACTCTCTTGTTGTTACTATTGTTTGATGTGCGTGCCAAGTAACATGCTTGGCTACTTCTGGATTAGAGCAGTATGCATACATGTCCTTTGCATCTTTTAAATTAATTTTCCGAAGAATCAGCCGCTCTGTTTCTAATTGGGGAAGGTTTCCGTAAATATCGTGGACTTCCATAAACACACCTCTTAACGTTAGAAAAAATGAAAAAACACAATTGCCATATCACTTGCATTTATTTTTATCTGGAGTTTTTATAACTTAGAGAAGCTGGCTTTCAAGTGCTTTATTTTTTCTAAGCACAAGCATTATTTTATCTAGATAAGCTGGCCGGTTTCCGTTTAAATTAACATGAGCTCTTCCGATAAAAACAATCCGCTCTAAATTCAATTTTGTATGATTCAACTTTATCACCTCACTTCTATATTCTATATAAAAAGAGATTCTTCCTTTGCCTTTTCATAATTCTTCTGGCTAACCGTTTTTTGCTCTCTAATTATAAAATAAATAAGCACAAGGAACGCTTTACTGCTATGCATCTGCAAATCCACAGAAAAAAGCGTCCATGCTATTCATCCTGCCATCTCAGGCCTATTCTAAAACTTTTTATATTTCCAGCTATTGATTAGTCATCAACCTTTTTTGTTCACCCAATGAATCGATCCCATCTCACTATGGGGGTGGTTTGTATCTACTCTTTTTTTAAACTCCTGTTCTAATTCTTTAAGAGACAAGCCATAAAGGTGTTTATCGTCTTTTTTATATACTTTTAAGGCAAGCAATTTATTGATCAAACATTCTTTTCTTTTTTCTTCCCCTTTACGCGCTTTTTCTTTCATGAGTATCACTCCCTGATTATTTATTTTTTAGGGATAGTACGATGATTGTCTGTTACTGTTTTAAAATAAATATATAGCTTCCTCTTATTTCATATTATTCCAATTGATAAGCTATGTTTATTTTTCATTTAAATAATTACTGCATTCTTTGAATTTTTATATAGAATTTGTTCTCAGCGCAAAAAGACCTTTGCCAAAACATAATTGTTTTAGAGCAAAGGCCTCTAGCTGTCTAGCCGGCTTATTTTATTACAGTAGACAATCAATCCCATCTCGCTTTTGTTTTCACCTAATCCGATTGGGATACTAAGATATTCTATAATCAAAGATAACAAATCTGTTGATTATCGTCAATAATAAAACCCTCTACACTTTAAGATAAAACTGCCGTTTTATTTCAAATACGCACAATATAGCTTAATTTTAAAATCCATTTGTATTACTTTTGCAATATAATTAGATACTAACTCTGCTATTCAAATCTTTGTGCCAATTCGAAATTTTATCTCTCCAAATCTTCCTCTCCGCCCTCACTTCTTCAACTTGCTATTCATTTGACAATAATCAGCCTAATTTATCCATAAAAAAATCTAACTAGACTAATGCTGCTAGTTAGACTTTCCTTTTTTCTTATTTCATTTTCATCCAGCTATCAATATAATGCACTGCAAATTTCACATTGTTTTCAGGATATGCTTTATCTACTTTTGCCAGCTCGGCCTTCATATAGGCATTGCTTTTCTGATAAAAGCTAAGATAATTCCCTTCATCTGTTTGCCCTGTTTCCACAGCAATCGTCAGTGGTTTGTTTGCGTTTTGTGCATATTGCCATTCCGTTTTCACTAAGGCATTAATGCCATTTTCCCCAGCCGCCATATTGCGGTATGCCATTACTGTAACACCATCTGTTAAATCAATGGCCCATTTTGCCAGATTGCTTTTTCCAAATTTATTCTGAAATTTGATTGTATCAAACCAAAACGGCAAATCAATGGTAAAAGGCAAATTTAACTTGGCGCTCTGTTTTGCACTTGTTTGGATAATTTCCTGATAATATAATACCGTGCTGCTTCTATCTCCGTCCCAGCTTGGTAGTATATATGGTTCCACATCTAAATGAATTCCTTGAAACTGCTGACTTGCACTGCTTTTAGATTGATATGCTTTTACCCATTGAAAAAAAGCCTTTTGTTTTGCTTGTCCTTTTTCCGTTGCCCAATCTGGCGCTCCATCCAATGCATAAACTTCTATATGTTTAGCTGCTGCTTTTGAGATAAACTTTTGGTATACACTGCTGGAAAGATCTGAATCCACTTGCAAATAAACTTGGCTCACCTTATTTTTTGCAAGAAAGTTCAGTATTTTTGCTTCTTCTGTACGCAATGACCATGGATTCCAAATCCATGTTGCATCTGTTGCCGCTGCTGCTGCTTTTGAACACATTGCTGGCATCATCATCCAAATTGCCAATAATAAAATAATGCTTTTTTTCATTTTTCCTATCTCCCTTTAAAAAAAGCCGAGACTTTCTTTAAAAAGAGAAGCCTGGCAACCTGGCAGCCATACGTATTAAACGGTTAGGCCCATAGCTTTGCGTCCTTATTTTTCAATAAGTTTGCCTTTGTCAGATTATTATTCATATAAGCATTATACTACTAAAGTACTAGATCGTCATCCTTTTTTGCTGTCCGAATCCCTTTATTATTTATCGCTACAAAAGAGAAAATCAGGGTATTCCAGTAAGATTTCTTTTGATTTATTTCTTCTTAATAACTTATTTTTTCAGCGCTTCTTCAAAAGGAGCATAAAATACTCCCTTAGGCGCTAGAATATCTGTTTCTGTTTCTTCTTCTTTTCCATCCAACTCATAAATTCCTGCTGGAAAATAATCATAATAGCCTGATTGTATATGAAGCTCTACAAAATAATCATCCAATTCTCTCATTACTTGAATATAGCTGTCATAATCAGCTGCTTGTCCATTTTCATCAAGTTCAAAATTTTTTTTAATGGCCTCTTCTAATTCCGGATAAGATTCTGCAGCGACAAATAAATCGACATCACAGCATTCCATGCATAACAAAACCTCTTCCCCTTTGATCTGTTCATAGGCAGTATCCACCATTTTTTTTAAGATACTTTTTATTTGGTCTCTATTTTTTAATTTTTTTGTTGTATTCATCCTTCTTATACCCTCCAAGTCTTTCTTCATAAATAGAAAGAACATGTTTCACTTTTTATTCCTATTGTCATCATGCTTAAATAACATAAAAAGAAATCAAAATGGTTTGATCTCACTTTCTATCATACTAAAAAAAATGGCACTATGGAAATAATCCCCCTTTCCGCAAACATCCTTCCACATCTTGAATATCTTTTTAGCATTCAGATGCTAAAAGGATCAAGTTCAAATAAGCAAACTACTGTTCTTTGCTATGAAAAAAACTATCAAGTCCAAATATTTTAAACTTGCTGCGAGTTGATGATGAAAATCTATAGATTTAAAGCGGAACACTATGCATTTACGAAAAAAATCAGCCAGGTAAAGTGGAAAAGTCAAGCAAAAAACATACTATGAACAGGCTGCAAATATAATGGAATCAAAATGGAATAGAATAAACTATATTTATCGCGGTGTCCAGCTTATTGATTAAATGGAAAAGCCATCTTATTCATTTAATCAAGACAAGGCGTGAGAAATGAATAAAAGCAAATTAAAAGACATAAGTTCCCCCTCCCGAACTTACGCCCATGCACTATCTAACTTTATAGAAAGAGATTGCAGCTATTCCCTTCCGTTTTGCTTATAAAAAAATTAGATTAACTCCTTGTTAAATCGCTCTGCATGGGGAGCACCCTCACTCAACAACCAGCTCAGAATCGCTCAGCATAAGTGTGAGAAAGCTTGCCGCTAGATTCCGACGGAGCAACACTATCTGCTTCTAACAGACTGCTCGACTTCACTACACCGCGCTTTATATTCCATTTTAAGTTTTCTAAACATTTCAAACCGGCCAGCCGATAAAGTTAAAGAGACAATAGGCTCTAACAAACAACAAACTGCTCGTTATCGACACACTCGAATAGATTATTATATTTTTTATCCTTTTAAGGTAGCAGGAGGAATTTATGCATTCTTTTTTCAATTTTCATCATCTTCTTTTTGATTATCACTATATGCTACTAACGGTCCTTTTTTCCATTATTAGCTGCATCATTGGAATCGAAGCCAGCGTGCGGATTAAACAACAAGCTTTACAAGGAAAAAGTCTAATTTTAAGTTCCGGGCTATTGGCTGTTACCTTTTGGCTGACCCACTTTTTTGTATCAGTCTCTGTAGCCTTGCCCTTTTCAACAAATAACTATCATTATGTTTTATATACTTTATTAAATTTTCTATTGTGTTTTATCGGGTCTTACTTAGCTTTAAAAACGGCACAGTTTCCCGTTGTTTCCGATAAACAATATATACTTGGAGGCTTCTCTATCGGCATTGTTATTCTGAGTGCCGATATAAGCGGTTTTTTCATCCTGTTTAGAAATTTAGTAGAATTTAAACCCATTATTTTTTTGATTGTAGCCCTTTTGACATGGAGTGCTTCTTTCTCTATTTTTCGATTTTTAATTCAAATTACCAATGAAGACTCTACTAATGTTCGAACAAAGTGGAAACATATTGGTTCCATTACAGCGGGAATTTCCTTTGCAGGCATTCCCTACATATCAATGATTTCACTGCTAGATACAAGCTCTATCACCCCTTCCATGCACGAGCTGCTGCTTCCTTTCATTTTTGTTATGGCAGCAAATCTTGTTATGGCTCTTGTTCCTAGTCTATTGGGTGAAAAAATTTTAGAAAAAAATATACAGTCCTATACCTCACTTTTTAATCATAATCCGGGTGGAGTATTCTCTGTAGACTTAGATGGCCACATTCTTAACATCAATCAAGTTGCTACTGAAATTACGGGGTTCACTAGAGAAGAATTAAGGGGTAAGCATATTGGAATGTTTTTAAAAAAAGCCGACAACAAAAAGGTTTCGGAAATACTGCATAATGTATTAGCTGGAAAAATTTCAAATATAGAAATACAAATCCTTAATAAACAAGGAATTCTAACAGATGTTAAAGTTACTGCAGTCCGCACGCATATAAACAACCAAATTACAGGAGCATTTGGAATTATTGAAAATATTACAGAACGAAAACGCGCAGAAAAAAAAATAGAATATCTTGCCTACCATGATGAACTGACCGGTTTGCCAAATAGACGAATGATAAAACAAGTCATGACTGATTTCTCAGAGAAGCATTCCTCTTTCAGTATTATGCTTTTAGACTTTGACCGATTTAAGCGAATTAATGACACATTTGGCCATTCATTTGGGGATAAGCTGTTAGTTGAAGCAGGCAAAAGACTGCAAAACATTGTAGAAAATGAGGGAATTACCGCAAGGATGGGCGGTGATGAATTTTTAGTTTTGCTTCCAGCCAATAATTTTGAAAATACAGCAGAGCATATCATCGAGGAATTCAGAATTCCTTTAATTGTAAATGGATATGAAGTCGTGCTTACCGCAAGCATGGGCATCGCCTCCTTTCCAGCCCATTCCAAAAATATTAATGACTTGTATAAATTTGCTGATTTGGCCATGTATCATTCGAAGGAAAATGGAGCAAATGGCTATTCCGTTTATAGTAAAGAAATGGAAGAAAAAGCGCTTAATCAATTAGAACTAGAGCAAGACCTGCAAAGCGCCATTGGAAATAAGGAGCTGCTGCTCTATTTCCAGCCGAAATACCACACCGTCCAAAATGTCCTGACCGGTTCAGAAGTGCTGTTAAGATGGAACCATCCCAAAAAGGGATTTATTCCTCCAAATGTTTTTATACCTATTGCCGAAGAGAGCGGTCTTATTGTTGTTTTAGAAAAATTTGTTATTAGTGAAACATGTAAAATTCTTTGCAAATGGCAAGAAAAAAGAATTAAAATCAACAGAGTTTCCATAAATATTTCATTGGTTTCTATTTTGCAGGAGGGCTTTGTTTCCTTTATACAGGATCAATTAAAACAATTTAACCTGGACGGGCAGCTGCTGGAACTGGAAATCACTGAAAAAATGGTGATGAAAAATGAAGAGGATGTCAATGCTGTTTTACAAACATTAAGGGATAAAGGGATCAAAATCAGCATTGATGATTTTGGGACAGGCTATAGTTCATTAAGCTATTTAGACAAATTAAATGTAGATATCCTAAAAATTGACCAATCCTTCATTCGAAATATTGAAAGCAGCAAAGAAGTTGTGGCAGCCATTATCTTCCTCGCAAAAAATCTGAATTTGAAGGTCATTGCAGAAGGCGTTGAAACAGAAAAACAAATTAAGCTGCTTCAGGAAATAGGATGTGAGGATGTTCAAGGATACTACTACTCCCCTCCTGTTCCTATTGATAAATTCGAAAAACTTCATTGCAAAACAGAGCAATAGTCTAAACTAAAGCCATATCTCAAGTTAAGGAAATTAATTAGCACAGCTTATCATTTTAGCCTGTTCTCCTTTGGCATAAAATGATGCTGATGATCCTTCCAGCTGAACGGGAAGGATCATCATAGAAAAAAATATTCTCTTCTTTTCCTTAGTTGTAGGCGATTGAAAAAAACTTCCTCCTGGTTATAAGTTTTCCTTTCTTGTCTAGCATGGAAATATACCCCTCTCTCTCCTTTAACGATTTACTTATTGTTTCGAAAATATTATATAATCAAAAATAGCAAAAAGGAGCAGCGATGATTCATCTTGCTGCCAAACATACCTATAACCTGCTATACTTGATTACTCATTTATACAAAACAATTTGTGAAAAATAAGGAGGCTTTGTGCAAACAAATGGAAAACATAAAAAAATTCGACCAAAAAGCAACGATATATTCAAAATTCCGCCCAGATTATCCTGATGCGCTGATAAACGATATGATCTCGGACCATAATCTAAATCACCATTCAATCATAGCGGACATTGGTTCTGGCACCGGCATTCTCACAAAAAAATTATTAGATTCCCATTTTAAAGTATTCGCAGTTGAACCAAATGCCAAAATGCGGGAAGTTGCCGAAGAAAAGCTGAAAAATAATAAAAATTTTATTTCCGTTAATGGAGCAGCTGAATATACATCATTGGATACTGGCAGTGTTGATTTCATTACAACAGCTCAAGCATTTCATTGGTTTGACCATAAAATGTTCAAAAAAGAATGCCAGCGCATGCTAAAACCTTTTGGCAAAGTAATGATCATATCAAATGAGCGTTTAAAGGAAGCAGCTATTAACCAGGAAATCATCAAAATTTACACTAAATTCTGTCCTGAATTTCGGGGATTTTCTAATGGATTAAGTGAGTCTGAAGAAATATACGACAAATTCTTCTTTAATGGAGCATATATAACCAATTCTTATCATTTCCCTTTAACCTACAATCAATCTAGTTTTGTCGGCCGGCATTTATCTGCTTCCTACGCTCCCAAAAAAGAAGATAAACATTATTCAATGATTATAGAAGCACTTCATAATCTATTTGAAAAATACTGCCAAAATGGATATGTAACTTTGCCAAATGTAACAATAAGCCGCTGTGGTTTTGTTAAAGACAATTCATTTTGCCAATAGCCTTTTCGAACTTACTACTTATACAGCTAGTTTAATTTTCCTTCTATCGAAAAAAATCAAAAAAGAAAGGGCATGAGTTCTCTACTATTCTGAATTCATGCCCTGCCGGCTGTCTTATAAAATAATCTCTTTCGCCTTATAGCATCTCTTCTTATTTTCCGGCTAATCCTTTTAATAAACGGTAGGATTCTAGCCTGTCTTGATGGTCAAAAACTTGTGTATTGACCATCATTTCATCTGCATCTATTTCAGCGAGGAACTTTTGCAGCTTTTCTTTGACTTATTCAGGCGTTCTAACAATAGAAGCCATCTCCTGCAAAGACTTTGTCATTTCTGTTCCTCCTTACTATATAAGTTCCCCCATTACTATAAGTCTGTTTACAGCAAGCTTTCAACTTTATTGCCTAAAAAGCCCGGCTGTCGACAAACGTTCGCTTTTTTCGTTGCCAGCCCTTTTTCGATGCTTATTACTAAATCCACTCCTCGAAAGACAATCGCTTTCTATCAGCCTGAAAATTTGGCAAAATAGGTTTATCTACACTCTGAAAACTCTCTATTAGCTTCTTCTAATTATTAATTATTTTTTTGGAGAAAATCTAATGTATCTTGATGATATTTTTGCATCAAATATTCTATCGGCTCAAATGGTGTGGCAACGGGAACTTTTTTATCATTAATAATGCGAATAATTGGCTTTGCCACAGATTTGGAATCAATAATCGACCATTTATCCCCTTTTTTCTCTAATCTTAAATCAATCACTCCTAAATGATTGCCCCAAAAGCCAGCCTGAACAGCAGGTTTCCCAGCAATTCTCCCTTTGGTATGCTTAACAAGCGGCGTATTTTTTTCGCCCTTTTTCGGAAATAAATTATGGGAATGTCCATATAAAACAACATCAATTCCCTTTACTTTGCTGACATCTCTAACATTATTGCCTCGCTTTTCTTTCAGCTCTGCATCCGACTGCAAACCTGCATGCACGAGCGCAACCACAATATCTGCACCTTCTGCTTTCATTTTCGGAACTACTTCTTTTGCTGTTTCCTGCATGTTTTTTATTTTCACTTTATTTTCTAAATGTTCTTTATCCCACTCTGCTGTTATTGGCGTAATTAAGCCGATTACTCCAACCTTTATTCTAGTTTTTTGTCCTCCATCTGTCTGAACGTCTTTGTTTAAAATAATATATGGCGTAAAAAAAGGAATATCGTCTTGATCATATGGATTATGGTCATCCACATATATATTAGCATTTACAAAAGGAAATTCTGCTCCCTGCAGGCTTTTCAGCAAATAATCAAGACCGTAATTAAACTCATGATTGCCCACCGTTGCTGCATCATATTGAAGCAAATTCATACTTTTGTAGGCAGGATGGATATCCGTATAATAAAGAACATTGCTTGAAGCAACGTAATCTGCCAATGTATTTCCTTTAATAACATCTCCTACATCAAATAAAAGAGTATTTGGCTGCTCTTTTTTCGCTTGCTGAATAAGACCAGCCGTTCTAGATAATCCAAATTCAATGGTTCTTTTTTTCTTTTGGTAATCAAAATCTAATATATAGGAATGAATATCGGTTGTTTCTAGGATACGCAAAGAAAGAAAAGCAGACTTTTCCATGTCCTTCCCGTTCATTGCTTTTTCTGGTACAAGTAAAAAAAGAAGCAGCATGCTGAAAAGGATTTTTTTTGTCATTGTTCATTCACCTCGAAAGATCAAGACTCCACATTATAAACGTTCCTTAGCTATTTCTATTATTGTCTGTTATTTGCTGACAAATAATTCTTGCTTTTCTTTCCACTTATTCCCTTCCCTACAAATTTGTATACAGGAGGTTTTGACCGCCCAGCAACAGGGAATAAAGTGAACTGACAAATAATCCTATAAACTGCAAAAAGAGAAAGAAAAGCTACATTTATGCTGAAAATTGTCTACTCATCAGAAGTTTTGATAGCTTTTGTCTTGTCGCAGGAAAAAAGAGAAAGAATCTCAAATATTAGTTAATAGAGAAAACAATTAAATATAATTTTGAGGGGCGATTCATAATGAAAGCTTATTCCATTTATGAAGCATCAAAAAAACTAACGACTTCACCAAATAGATTAAAAAAATGGGAAAAAGAATTAAAAGATGTGCTTTATATTCCAAGAAGCAAAAATGGCAGCAGATTTTACACTGAAAAAGAAATCTCCTTATTATTAGAAGCGAAAAATTTATACGATCAAAAATTGCCAAAAAAAGAAGTAAAAGAAAAATTAACAATGATTCTTCAGCCTAAACCAGAACTAGAACAAACAAAGGAAAAAGCTGAAGAAATGGAGGAAATCCAAGAAACTCCTGAAACAGCATTAGAGCTTGTCGAAGAAATCAAGCCTGCTTCGACTGCTTTTTCTCCCTCTTTTGCAGAACAGAATATAAAGATGCTTCTCCATTCTTTAGAAGCATATAAACAAGATTTTTTGGATGAGGTAAAGGATGAAATCCGCAATGGAATGCGCGGGGAAGTGTTGAATCATATTAAAGAAGAAATCAAAGCAGGACAAGCCCAATCAGCCATGGCCATCAGCACAACCATTGAAAGAAAAAATGACCAATTAAAAGATGAATTAAAGGATGAATTCAGAGAAAATATCGAGGATTTAACGGATGTTATACATAGTCATGCACATAAATCTCATACAGAATACGAAGACATTCGCTCTAATATAAAAACCTTATCGAAAATATCAAAAGCAGAGCGAAAAACGTATTCTAAACAGTGGACATCCACCAATTCCTCTTCTAAAGAAATTAAATCAATGATTGAGCATCTCTCAAAATCAAATGATGAAATAAATAAATCCATGGAACAACTGCATCAAAATGATCAATTGCTCAAAGAAAATCTCCAAAAAGAACGCGAACAGCTGAGAAAAGAGATTAGAGAAAGAGAACAGAGCTTTCAAGATTTAGTGCAAAGTTTCCGCGATACCACAGCAGCTGTTGAAAAGAAAAAGCAATGGTGGAAGGTCTGGCAATCATAAGGAGCACAAACAGTCATACAATATTGATTGTTTGCTAAAAAAATGATCAATTTATGGACAACTTCTCTTTAGCTTAAAATGAAAAGAATGCATATTAATTTAAAACTGGCAGAAAGCTTGTTTGGATTTTTTTCTTCATCCAGCTTTCTGCCTGTGTTTGTTTATGCTGCCTGTTTTTATGGTAATATTATTACATAAGGGATCTGCAAAACGGCATCGCTTGTTAATTGCTGCTCACAAGCGCTCTTTTTTAGCAGAGCTGAATGTAAAAAAAGCAGAATGAAATGGAGGAACAAATGGCTACATATAAAATTTTATTCCTTGACATAGATGGTACTATTCTACAACCAGACGATACCATCCAGGAATCTACAAAAACAGCAGTTAAACTAATGCAAGACCAAGGAATCGAAGTATTTTTAGCAACAGGAAGACCACTTCATGAAATATCAGATATCGGCGAAATACTAAAAGTCCATTCTTTTATTGGCTATAATGGCGCCTATGCCATTTCCGAAGGAGAAGATGTTTTACGAGAGCCCATGAGTCCAGAACTGGTAAAAACATATATGGAAATTGCCAAACAGCAGAATAATGAACTTGTATTATATACAAACACACATAATTTATTATCCAGGCTAGACAGCCCAATTCTAAATGAATTCGCACAAAAATTCCATTTGAAGCAAAATAAGCTGTTTACAGAAGAGGAAGCAGACAATGTACTTGGCATTACCATCGTAAATGTTAAGCCAGAAGATATTCCATTATACGAAAAATTCACCGATATCCATTTATCGCAAGTAAATGTGGAAGGATTTAGGCATGCTTATGATGTGATTAGCGATAAAGTCAATAAAGGAATTGCGGTTACTCACATTCTAAATCGTCTTGGCATCACTAAAGAAGAAGCAATTGCATTTGGAGACGGCCTTAATGATAAAGAGATGCTCAGTACGGTTGGAGAAGGATTCGCAATGGGCAATGCAAATGAAAAACTATTTTCTTATGCTAAACATAAAACAACTTCTGTAACAGATTCTGGAATATATAATGGATTAAAATCTTTAGGGTTAATTAAATAACTGCGGTACATAGGATGCATGTTCCACAAGCTTTTACGGGCAATTTTTTTATCCGCCTAAACTTTCTCCTGTTCTCTTATAATTTTGAAGCCTGTAAATTGTAAATGCATGATAAAAAATAAGCAAAAACCCTTAAAGCGCAATCGCACTTTAAGGGTTTTTTGCTTATAAATCAATATTTTCTTTTTCCTCTTTTTCTTCTTTTTCCTCTTCTGCACTCTCTAAATACTGGCCAATTTTTTTATCGTAATAAGTTTGATTCATTTTATAAGAAATTTCAAAGGCAGGTGTTGTTGCATATTCTTTATTTATTAGATAAAACTCTCCTGCTTTCTGTATTTCTGTTAATTCAAGCATCAGTGTCGCTTCTAATGAAATGAAATTTTTATTTTTTGTAATGCTAACAGATGGATTAGATGATTTTACTGGTTTATTCATCAATTTCTTATTAAAAAAGATAGAGAAATAGAGTTCATTGCCGCTTTTGCTTTTTTTATTTATTTGTACTAAAAAGGAATCCCCTAGATCTTCTAGCTTTTCTTTGTCCATATTTTCAATAGACAAAATTAATCTTATGTATTTATTTTCTACTGGTGTTACATTAATTTTTGTTGCACTCATCTATATCCTCCTCTAATTCGTCCACTACCTTGATCATTCTATTTATTATATGACAAGCAGAATTGATGTATAACATAAATTCTCAGACTGCCCGCAAAACGCTCACTCTCTTCGTCATCCCCCTTTTCTGCGGTGCTCATTACTCCCAAAAAGGTAAATCCGCTCCTCGGAAAGAAAAATCCCTAAGGTAGTCAACCGTTTTCACTCAGCTTGAATGTTTGCTTCGAAACTTTTCAACACTCTTGAGAATTGATGTATAACATAAATCTCCCTGCTTTTTTTAGAAGAAAATCAACAGCAGTTTTTTTTACAGCATTTTTATATAATAGTATAAATTCCACTTCATTATCAAGTTTCCCGACAAATTAATGTCTTTTTGAAGCAATGAAAGGAAAATCTGTGTATAATCAATACTGTTGGCTTTCATTCGCTGCTGAATAAAGCTGTCTATAAAATTTTTAAAGAGGTGCAAAATGAAAGAAATCCAAACATTAGAAGAATTTAATGACATTATTCAAAGTGAAAAAACAGTTATTATTAAGTTTTTCACTACATGGTGCCCTGACTGTACAAGAATGGATCTATTTATCGGCGAAATTATTGAAGCAAACGCGGATAAAACTTGGTACAGCCTTAATAAAGACGAACTTCCAAGCATCGCAGAAAAATATGATGTAATGGGCATTCCAAGCTTGCTTCTATTTAAAAATGGTGAAAAAATCGGCCATTTACATAGTGCAAATGCAAAAACACCAGAACAAGTAGCAGAATTCCTGCAAGCCTATTAATTGAATCTTTTGACACACCAAAAGAAGAGAAAAGGGGAACTTTTCTCTTCTTTTTGCTGTCACTAGAATCTGCTGTTTTTGCTTTATTTGTCGATCACGCATTAACGGGCTTTGGTTCCCCATCTCAAGATGATAAAAGCAAAGATAAATCTAGATGGGAGATAAAGCCACCCACTGATTGAAACTTCATTTTATCAGCCTGTGTTGCGTAAGCCTGCTGCAATTCCATTAATGGTCAACAGCACTTGATTCATTAATTCGGGATCTGGATTTTCTTGTTCGCGTAATTGCTTAATTAATTCCACTTGGAAGAAGTTTAATGGATCTACATACGGGTTTCTACGATACACAGATTCTTGAATAGATGGCGTATGATCCAGCAACTGCTCTTCTTCTGTTATTTCTAATAGAACAGCTTGCGTTTTAGTGTATTCATCTTTGATATTATTATATATTCGTTGACCAATATTCTTATCTTCCACCAACGATGAATATTCTCTTGCTGTTGTCAAATCCGCTTTCATCAGAGCCATTTGCAGATTATCAACCGTTGAGCGGAAGAACGGCCAATGCTTATACATGTCGCGAAGCATTGCTAAATTACTAGCCCCGCCTTTTGCATATTCATACAAGCCTGTACCAGCTGCATACCACGCTGGCAGCAATTGCCTGCTTTGCGTCCATGCAAACACCCATGGAATTGCACGAAGATCTTCAAAGGATGTTTTATTTTTTCTGCTCATCGGTCTAGATCCTATTTTCAAATTGCCAATTTCCGTAAGCGGTGTAGCTTCTTTGAAATATGTCATAAAATCAGGATCATTAAAAACCAATGATTGGTATTTCCGCAATGAAATGGAAGAAATTTCTTCCATTGTTTTTTCCCAAACAGGTCTTCTATCATTATGCTTATTTAGATTTTGTGTAATATGGGCAAATGCTGTCAATAAAGTGGAAGTTGCTTGCTCTAAACTTCTAAAAGCAATATCTTCCAATAAATATCGAGAAGACAGCACTTCGCCTTGCTCTGTAATTTTGACGCCATCACCTAATGTTTCAATCGGCTGTGACAAAATACTTCGATTTAACGGACCGCCTCCACGTCCAAGGGAACCGCCTCTTCCATGGAAAAATTTTAAAGCAATTTGATAGCCGCTTGCCATTTCATGAATTTCTCTTTGTGCTTTATACAATTTCCAGTTCGCAGTAAGTGTTCCGCCATCTTTGCTTCCATCAGAGTAGCCTAGCATAATTTCTTGTTGATCATCATGCTGCTTTAAATGCTCTCGATAGACCGGAAGTCTAAAAAGTGTTTCCATAATTTTTGGTCCTGCAATTAAATCATCAATTGTTTCCAGCAATGGAGCAACATTTAAATTACTTTCTACAGAACCATCTGCATGTACACGATAAATACCCGCTTCTTTAGCAAGCACAAGCACTTCTAAAATGTCGCTAGGAGATTGTGTCATGCTGATTAGGTAAACATCAATAGCACGTTTTCCAAATTTTTCATGGGCATCTCTTATCATTTTAAACACTTTAATCATTTCTTGTGTTTCTTTTGAATAGTCTTCGCTTAATAAAAGAATTGGTCTAGGATCCTGTAGAATTGCTTCTAATAGGTTTATTTTTTCTTCTTCTGCTAAATTTTTATAATCTTCTGCAATATGGACTTTTTTCAATATTTCGGCAATAGCGGCTTCATGTTCCCCACTATGGTTGCGAATATCCAATGTTGCCAAATGGAAGCCAAAAAGCTTTACTTGGCGAATTAATTTATGCATAGATTTTTCAGCATGGTGAATCGGCTGATGGCTTTTAATACTGTTATTAATAAGCAATAAATCTTGGCATAATTCGTCTGCATCGCGATAACCCTTTTCTGAAATTCCAACTTGATTTAATCTTTCGAAAATTACCGCAAGTTTGCGGCGATACACTTCTTTTTTAGCAGGCCATCTTTTTTCTTCCGCCAAATATAATTTCTCTTCTTCATCAATTGTTTCAAGCAGCTCTGAACTTACTTGCACACGGTTGGTTGAATGGCTGAATCGTTTCATTAAATCCTTAACAGATTCTTTGTATTTTTCCAGCACCAATTCATTTTGCTTATGCAATGTTTGCCAAGTCACTTCAGGTGTAACAAATGGATTTCCATCGCGGTCGCCGCCAATCCATGAACCAAATGTTAAGAAATTAGGCACTTTCCATTCCACATGCGGATAATTTTCTTGTAGAGCATCTTGCACCTCTTGATGAATTTCCGGCAGAACATCAAATAATGTTTGTTCGAAATAGTATAAGCCATTTCTCACTTCATCCATGACAGTTGGTTTGCTGTGTCTTATCTCATCCGTCTGCCACATGATTGTAATTTCATTAAATAAATCTTCCTCTATTTTTTTGCGCTCTTTTTTTGTTAATAGAGGATTGTCTGATTGTTTAAGCAAATTGGCAATTCGCTTTTGAATTTCCAAAATAGATCGTTTGGTGGACTCTGTCGGATGTGCAGTAATAATTAACTCTAATGAAAGAGTATTAAGCACATTCTGAATTTCAGCTTCTGTTAAATTTTTCTTTTTAAATGTTTGAATTGCACTTGCAATAGAATCCGGCTGCATGCCTTTATCATCCTGCAGCTGATAATCCCTTCTGCGTCTAATTCGATGAATTTGCTCTGCTACATTCACTAAATGAAAGTATTTTGAGAAAGCGCGAATAACTTGTCTTCGCATTGGTCTCTCGAGCTTTTCCAATTCCGCTTTTAAAGCGTTGTATGTAGATTCATTCTTATTATTTCGCAGTTCAATCGATAGTTTACGTATCACTTCTACTTTTTCTAGCAGCTCCTGGCCACCATGATGAACAAGAACCTCTCCTAGAATACGTCCAAGTTGCTTTATGTCTTTACGTAACGGTAGACTGCTTTCATTTACTTTAATTCTTGTTGTCATTAGATTACCATCCCTTAATCTAAATATTATTTCAAACCTTATCAACATCTATAATCGTATCATTATTTTTAGAAAAATTCATTAATAATTACCGTTTATTCATAGATAGAAAAGATGAATCAGATAATATTAATCTAATTTTGATATAATTAATATTATCATTAGAAAAAAATGGTTTTTTAAGCCGCTTCCATTCCTTATTATGGAAAAACCACTCTTTAAATATTAACATGCAACACATAAAGAATTGGCCTGTAATTTTTAATGATGATAATGCTCTTTCGCTGGATTATAAATAACAAATCCTGGTTGCGGAACATAAAAATATTGCACCCAAACCCCATCTAAAAAATCGGCTTCACGCGTATCCAATAACACATCTATCTCTTTATCAGTTTGCACTACTTCATCATATTCCGTCTGCTTGTCTAATTTCAGATCATAATGAGCATGATTTCCATGATGTTCTGTTATGTACACACGCAGCTTTTCCCCCTCATCAGCATTGGCCAGCATTTGCTGCATCACTTTTGCTGCGTGTCTATTTATCTTTACCTTCATGTTTTCCCCTCCTCTAAATTGTTTATTTCGTATCTATTGTAGTCTTCCAAAATATCGTTTGCAACTAATCGAACTTTTACGCTTACCTCAAACTACTATCCGTAGATGCTCTTTAGCGCATAAAAAAACTAGGCTTTGTAAAATTGCCTAGTTTTTTATAATAATATTCCGTCTTTTTTAAAAAACAGCAACACTATCCTGCACTTCTTTTAATTCGACAAGCTCTTTTGCATACAAAGAAAAATTGCCTTCATCCATACTATCAAGGGTTTCATTGACCTTATACTGCAAATAATTTATTTTCAGTTCCAAATCCATAATAGAACATATTTTTTTCTCTGCCACAAATTCCTCTAGCTCATCTATGTACATGTAGACACTGTAATCTTTAATTAAAACAAGGACTAGCCAGCCAAGAGAATCGACATATTTTTTTTCTTCCGTAATAATAAAGGTATCCCCTTTATGGAATTCCAGCATAAATGTATGATTAGGACTAGGACATGTACATTCGATTAAATATTGAAAAGATTTTAGCACAACATAATTGCTTTGCATCTTATTTTCCCCCATCCTCAAATTTAATTAACACTATTTCTGAAATAATAAGTTTTATTTGTTTTATATTTTAAATGAAAATGATTATCAGTGTCAAATGTTTTATTAAAAAAATCGAGTAGGAGGAGGCGCCTAGCCTCCGACCTCTCCCACCACCGTACGTACGGTTCCGTATACGGCGGTTCCATTTAAGTCTGACGCAGTTGGAAATATCTTTCATAGAAGCTTTTCAAGCTTAACCCTTGCCAATACTGATTGGTGAGGGTTCTTTGTAGAATAGGACTTCTGGCTAT